>Ga0209367_1009628_pt1 | contig 13050 bp, 6 predicted proteins | sample WorMetLIZISLAND2_FD_187412 | JGI IMG/M metagenome (GOLD analysis project Ga0209367, IMG submission 187412) | Marine gutless worms symbiont microbial communities from Max Planck institute for Marine Microbiology, Germany - Olavius geniculatus... ... | reverse complement strand
GTTGCCATGGTAACCAGGGAGGGTCCGGGGTAAAATTAAATGACACCGTTAGATTCGCCATCCCCGAAAACCATACCCTAGAACCAAAAATTACGACTCATCTTATGACTGTTTAAAGAATTGCTTAATTTTCGCCATAGACGCCATTGTAATTTTTTCGATTTTTGCGAATAAATACATTAAATATTAATTTCCAATTTTTTAACCCCCAAAAGGCACATCCTTGCGCGAGACCGCATTGTTTGAGCCATCGCGCGCAAAAATCGGCTGAAGGGTCTGACCTGTAGGTGAGTTTCTGAAAAAAAAGGTATATGTACAGCTGCAAAAATTTTTGCATATATTTCACCCATTTGCCGGGAAGCCCCCCTTGGAGGGATTTGCATAAAATTTTGCATGACGAGTCCCCTCGCCGACGTAATCAACCGTGCCAAATTTTATCTCAATCGGGTCAGGGGTTTTGATTCTGTGGGGGGTCGAATTTTTGGCCCCATAAGAAAGAGAAGTCACCATTGACACAGAGCTTGAACTACCGTTCAGCCTGTGACTAGTTCATCAAGGCTTTGATGTTGTGCAACTGAAATACTGAAAAGATGATTGTAACTTGTTGTTTGACAGACACACAAGATGAGTTGGCCTTTCCTTGAACCGGTCGATGCTTCGGAAGTTCCAGATTATTACATCGTCATCAAAGAACCAATAGGTAAATTATTATCTTATTACAAGCTGAATTGTAGTGGACATCAGTGACAGCTGCTGAAAATATTTGGTACTGGGAAAGTACACAAAAACAGAAATTTGTTTATTGCAGGGTTCTTACAGGTCAGGGAAAACTGGAAAAGTCAGGGAATTTGTGTGGTCAGGGAAAGGTCAGGGAAAAATATTATTTTTCAAAAGTCTCGGATCATGCAAACTGCAGATATCTATGATTCTTTGTGTCTCCAAAGCAGGCAAATTTGCAGCTTCCATTTAACATCCAAAAGCTAGGAGTGCTTCGGATTCAGGGGGGCTTTGCCCCTGTGGGCCCCAACCAGGGCTTTTGTCATTTGCATATTGCTGCATTAACACAGTTTCATTGCTTTATGATATAGTGTACCATTTCTTACATTTGTGGGTTATTGTTTCGATAAGGTCTGGGAAATTGTCATTCCATGACTGGAAAAGTCAGGGAATTTTGCTACAAAAGACTGTAGGAACCCTGTTAATGACCTTCATGCTGTCCTACTCTAAAGCTGTCCGAACATTCCAGCTTTTTATATGCAGTTGAGGCTAGCCAGGTTGTACATTCACTACTGTAATACGCTGTAAATATTAAAATACATGTTTTGTTGGCTGCTTTGAATCTTATGCACTGTTTGCCAATCAACCAGTGTCATTTAGCTGTAGGATGTGAATTTTTTGTTGCTGTTGTGTGATTTAACGGTGACATCAGTTGTGTTTATGTATTTGCTGTGTAGATCTGCAGACGATACGTAACAAAGTGGAATTTAGACAGTACCAGAGCGTCAACGACTTTGTCAAGGACGTGACAAAAATGTTTGACAATTGTCGATATTACAATGCGCCGAACACTCCGTTTTACCGCTGTGCCGAAGTGCTGGAGATCTACTTTGTTGAAAGGCTAAAGTCACTGAAGTCAAAATTATAGCATCTGGCGTATAGGTCGTCACTGTTTGTGAAATGTGCTGTATGTGGCATGCACTGGTATACTATGCTAGTGCCTTCAGGATCCTTTTGGTCTTTATGTCCACTTTAAAGAAATTACTGAGAATGGCATGTAGTGCAGTTGTGACATCCACGTCTATATTTACCAATATCACAAGTTCCTAATCCTGACCACTTTCTGGTAAGTATATTTCGTTTTTAAAAAGAACAAACTGCAAAAGTATTTTGCAGCTGGTTTACATCTAGCATGAAATGCTTTCCAAGAAAGAATCAGTTTTCTTAACAGAATATTTGACTCCATGTTCTCAGATAACTTAGTTTGTCTGGCATGCCTGCAGTCCTTGCAATTATACTTTGTAGATTGTCTATGAAATATGGTACCATATTTGTAAAGCACTTTTTGAACATTATGCATTAATTTTCAAAATCTGTACCCTGTTGTTACAGCTAATGAGTTATCAGTGCATTCAGTGTAGCTCGTTGAACACACTGCACTAATTTGGTGAATCCAGCACTGTTGTATGTTGACTGTTATATGGCTACAGTCCAATGAGTGAGACACTTCAGCTGGTTGTAGGCCATGTGTGTAGATGTAGTTACAATTTGTTGCTGTTAACTTATATTTTTAGCCTCTTTTTCTGTTGGCAGCATTTGTCCATGTAGATGACAGAACTGACTGAAACCTGGCTGCAACCAGGATGACAGAATTAGTCAGGGTGTGGTGTAATATGTAGCATATATTGATGTTTTAATGTGGAACATCTGCAGTGGGGTGCATCTTTAGTTTTTACTTGTTCGGGACCACACAAGATGATTTGGACAGTTTATTGGTATGCATTGGGCGACTTCACTTTTTGACTTAGACTTTCGCCGAGCCTAAACTTCGGTCTAAGTACTTACTTAAGTCAAAAAGTGAAGTGATTTTGCTGAGCGAAAACATGGCGACTAACATGGATAGTTTAGTAAATTAAAACAGTCTGGTACCAAAAATAAACGCCGTAATGGCTACACGATGACATAAGACGTTACGTAATTACATCATTTGCGTGCGCGGCGCAATTAAATAGCACAACTGGTTGATTTATTTCCTGTTATGTTTACCGGTTTTCCGCCATTTTTAATCGTTTAGTTGAACTTTGGTCTAAGTACAGACTTCAGCGTTCAGCTTTAGCTTTGGCTCAGCGAAAGTCTTAAGTCAAAAAGTGAAGTTGCCCATTGTTGTAGGACATTTTCTTTTTCTAGAATATGATTGTCGTTATGATTTATTACTAAATGTTTCTATTTGTTGGATGGGGTTATGTAGTCAAACTGTACTAAACTGCTGCTTCTCGATATGTCATCATTCCATCAGACAACATACGTTGGTGGAATTCTGTTTACTATGCAACCAAGCTTTAGTTTTTGTTGCAACAAGTTGCACCTTTTTGCACTTTTCACTTTGACTGATACGTGTATGTTGTCCCCTGGCAGATTTGAAGATTTTCTGTTATGACATGTTTTAATGAATTTCTCATCAGAGTTCAGTTTTGCATCAGTTAATTAAGAAGTTTTACATCTATGCTTCATGTATTTGTTGCACTAAACTTTGACAACAGGTGCACTCAGCCTTTCATCCCACCAGGGTAGATGAATAGTCGAGTACCAGCCTGCCTAGATGGATTTAAAGACATGGTGCGTTCACCTGTTTTTGGGTGACAGGTAACTTTGAATTTGCATAGGCAGGTGACACTTCATAGCTCTGAGATGGATTCACATCAAGAGCTGCAAGTATCAGTTTTGTTCACTATGTTTCTGCACAAGATAAACGTTATCACTGTAGCTGAAATTCTTTCTTATGGCCAGAGATAAATTTCAAAATATTTGGCGTTTTATGTGCATTGTGAAGAACTTTTTGCATTGGATCTCACTCTGTGCGTACAGTAAGTTAAACATTTGCAAGCTGCAAGGTCATGGGAAAAATGTTCTGATGGTCTTGGAAAGTCCTGGACTTTTTTCAGTAAAAGTGTGGAAATTCTGTATGATGTTACTGTGAACTTTTCGCTACTTATGTGTACAAATTCTTAATGAATGGGCTGGGCCTAATGATGTTTACTCTATTGATGAAGCAGTGCAGGGCCTGGAAAATTTGACAGATATATTAGGATAGTATAGAATCACCAAGTTACCTAGCCCTTCTTTTGTTATCTCTACATCTCTTGGATCAAATAGTTGCAATGGAAGCACTTAATTTCACGAGATAATAAACTAGACCTATGGCAGGATTAGCAGTACACTGCATCTTCATGATTCGGAGTGTACTCTACACTGTGAGGCATAAAAAACACACCAATTTTTTTTATCATAACTTAAAGAAAAGTGATCCAATTTTAACAAGTTTTGGTACGAATATTTCTGATACAACTGGCCATCAAATGACTGTTTAGTTTTCCACCTCACCCACTGCACTACCTAAGGAAAGAAAACGAACAAAATATTGCATTTTTAACCATTGGTATTATTGATTAATAAAAAACACACATTTTGTCCATATTTTTACAGTTTTAGCTGATAGTTTAACTAATTGTCCATTTTTAGCTGCCTACAAAAATGTTTGAAATGTTGGCCCACGAACATGGGCTTGGCTCGGAGACACTTTCTCCATTCATTGATTGCAGCGTCGATAATGTTCTGCTCCAGACCAATCCAGACTTCACCAGTCACTTCTTGAATTCATAAATATTCCTGAATGTTAGGCCTATTTAATAGACGTGCTGCTGCACAACAGTCAAACTTTGTAATTGATTGGCTGTTGGTGACCATATATCCGGAAAGATGAAATTTTATAAAGTTTTTTGTTGATTTTAATGCATATTTTGTCTGTTTTCTTTTGCCCAGGTAGTGCAGAAGCAGATGTTGGGTGAGGTGGCAAACTGAATGGCCATTTGATGGCCAGTTGTCGTGAATATGTGTACCAAAAATTATTAAAATTTAATCACTTCTTCAAGTTATGGTAAAATTTTGTTGTGTTTTTATGCCTCACAGCGTAGTATGATAAGTGATATTTGCAGGTATTTGCATTTGGCAGTACACTTGACCAAATCCGTGGTTTAGTCTTGCTATACGTCTGTCATCTCAAGAATTAAATAGCATCAATGTCAGTACTAAATGACAAGCTGAACGTTACTATTATTGTTACTACACGGCTGGTCATTAACAGTGGTTAGCTGTACGTAACCTTTACAACACTGTTCTTTTATAGTGGGCAATGGTATCCACGTCAAGAACACTGGATTACGATATCAGTTATCTTGCTGAGTTTAAGCCATTTATGAAATACAAAAACACTGACAAGGTGCAAATTTAACAGTTAGTCACAATATGCTGCAGTCTCAACAACTTAACAGAAATATCTTTAGTATCTGCTTGAACTGTTCAAAGGGAATGACGACTTATACCAAATGAAGCAGAAGGTTGTTTTAATGCACAGTTCTCCTATCAACTATACATGTGAGTATGACACATTAAAATCTGTGTAGATGGTCCAGTTAGTAGGCAGCTAATGGAAACAAAATGTCCTATGACTGTTTCTTGATGGAATTATCGGGTGTCCTGCACATGATGACAATGAGAACCACAGTGGATGTCAGCGTCACAAACATTGTTACTACAGTGACCAGCAGAAGATGACCTAGATGCCCAATGGGAACTTCAAAGACCAGTTCCTAAGCACACCACATTTCAACAATTAGTAGTCACCAAAGTGAATGTAGCCAATGTGACAGTCAAAACAATACAATTCTTCTCTTTTTATATAACCGTAATTTGTTGACAGTAATTGTGCAAAAAAAGCATGTGTCATTAATGATTAATTTTGCTACTGATAAAATTTGTAGGGCTGCAACCGATTACGAATTTTTATCAACTAATGTGCAAAAAGCAAAAGCAAAAGTGATAGCACTGTACAAGCACAAATGTTGATCACATGTCTGATGTGAATTATAAGCACCTGCCATTGTTGTCTACTGTAGTTTACAATCGATTGGAAATGCACAGATTAGTGATGTTTTTAGTCCAAAATTTTAATCAAATTTACATCGATTAGCGTAATTTTAACTTTTTAACGGTTTAACTTTTTGACGACTAATCAGTTTATCGTTAATTGCTGCAACCGTAATGATTTGTTAATCTGCTCATACCCCATAGTATAAAAATCAATGTAATGAACACTATTCAATACCTGTCATTTTAACAAAGATTTCACTGTTTTAACCTGGTTTAAGACTCTTTGAGTGGGTGAAACAGGTTTTTTGCCAGCATAAATGCAAATACCCCGCTAAATATCATCAAACTGTTATTCTAGATATTTTAGAAGTCTAGTAGCATGTTGGTGAAGCTACCTGAGCACCAATGCAGTGGAGCTGCAGCCACTCACAGTTCAAAGATGTGTCATGTGAACAAGGTTCCGTGATGCGCTCATGATTTAACTTGCTGAACCACTGCGAACCTACAATATCACAGTTAAGCTGGCACACAGAAACACTACTGCAGTGAAAAGTGGAGACCTGTAAAGTTTACACTACACTGGTAAATAATGCAGTGAATTGATAGGAATCAGGAAGTCAGTTATCATAGAAGTACAGCGCAACACAACAGGCTAAGGTGCAGGCTAATGGACGCAGGACTAGTGCATTGCACAGCAGGGTTTTCAATAGACCTGAATTTTCAGGACGTCATGACTTCCAAGCTAAAAAATTTGGACGTCAGTGTACAAAACCTGCAGTAGGCCTACAAGAAAGATCGAGCAAAAATTTAATGCAAAACAAGACTTACTAAATATGCGTCATTAACACACCACCAACATAGGTCGTGGTTTTTACCCGCTACAGCCATGCTGAATAGCGCATCTGTGGCACAATTGTCATCTGTCTGTCAATCTGTCTGTCATGGATGTATAATTGTGATTAATTAGTGCGAAATAGGGCCTAGATTGCTATTGATTACTTATAGGAAGTCGCATATTGGCTTTCAAATGACATGAAAATCATTGGCCTTGGATGACCTTGGAAGGTCATCCAAGGACGTTAGATAACGTATTTGGTCATAACGCACTATCATATGACAATCGTGCGGCATTGTGACTAAACGGTTAGACGTAGAGGGTCAGCGATGGTACTATCGGATAGGACGCTGGCGACTTCCTATAGGCTGTCAATAGTAACCATCTGCAGTGGTTTTGCCGCAATTTCTAATGGAAAGTTTCAAGTAAAGTAACCATATCTCAGAAACGGTGAAAGATAGGGCCAAGTTACCTATTAATCACTAATAGAAAATCCCGTATATTAGCTTTCAAATGACATAAAAATTATTGACCTTGGATGACCTTAAAGGTCAGTAGTGCAACAGGAACTGTATAGGCTGTAGCGCATCTTTCCTAGCGACAGCTGGGCTTTCTTGTAAAAACAAGCTACATTTAATTTTAGTAGCTTTATGCAAAACGAAAGTTGCTGTTTCTGGATCAGAACTGTTCACAGAATAAATTAATATGGCTGCCGTGCCACGTCTTCATGAAATGAAGTATTCAGAAACACGAGAGTCAGCGAAAATTACTGAACCAACGAAACATTGGAAAACAGATTCTGACGTCAATTTCCAGCTTATTATAGACAAATAAACGTAATAAGAAGCAAACTGATTCAGACGTTGTGACGTCCACGTCTTAAAATTTGGGCGTACGGGCTGAAATTTTTGGGCGTATTTACGCCCAAACGTCCGCTATTGAAAACCCTGTTGCACAGTGCACATTGCATGTTTACTATCCATCTTCCACTGATATTTATTGGACAACTTTGCTACAGAACATTATTAGCACTTTGAATGACCAATCATTCTTCTTCACATATCTTTTTCCATTTAAAAAAAGATAAATAATAATGTCTGCATGATTGTAACTGAAACTGTGTTACAGAATACATTTATTGGCTATTGGCTAATTAACACCAATTATGCCCTGCTTACAAAGCATGCATTCTGTTATTACTGAAGATATATTATATGGTACTGGTAACATACACCATGCTGTATTAAGTTTTTTAACCTGCATTTCTGATTTACCCTCAATACAGGGTGCTACAAAAACATGTTTTAGCTGATTTACCAACAACACTGAAACATACACTTTGTACACTGGAGCATAGCTACAGGTGGTTGTAGTGAAACAGTAGTGTAATCTGCATCAATTCTTGGCTGATGATATCTTAAGTGCACCAGCAGTGAAACCTTTGCTTCTATCAGACCAGCTTCATTAGAACTTGTTGTGTTCTCAAAAACAAATATCTCATGTGACTGTGATGCATACTCTGGCAACTCGAGATCAATATCTATCGGAGAAAATACCTAACACCATCACACAACCAAGCAGTTAATCACAAAACTGCAATGCAACACACAATCGCACATATTAGTTTTGGCCAATGTGCTCATTTTGAATGTCTCTAGTTATGAGGAAACTGAAAACATGGAAATAGTAGTGCCAAAATACAGATTAGCTGATGTTCACTAGGACTCGGATAGACATTTGGTATGTTTTTGCTATCTGCCTGTCATCAAGGTTGCAAAAAATCAAGGTTATTCAAAAAACCCAATCTGGCAAGTTTTATGGGCTTTGTTTTTTAAGGTTCTGTGTTTTTTTGCAGGTTTTGGTTTTTTATATTTTTAAAATATTATATTTAGTTCAAATAACAATAGAAAACCATTAAGTTGATGCAGAATGATTAACAAACTGATGCGCATTAGTTTCACAATGTGGTTATCGCTTAAAGAATGATTGTCAGTACCTTTGCAGCACCATGCTGATGAAGATTGTCAGTCTGATATGTATCAACATACAATCCAGAAGGCAGCAACTCTTTCAACAGAATTATACAATCACAGCCTGCAGGAAAGTTGTCACATCTGACATCAGTTTCCACAGTCCTGTAACCAACCAACCAGCCACTAGGACAATCATATCACATGGATTACCCAATGACCTACCTACGTTTCTGACTGTTTCTGAACGCACGTACACAAACCGGCCAATAATATTATGTTCAGTAACTATTATTCTGGTTATTGCAAAAATGAAATAAAAATGAACACGGTGCAATTTGGTCAACTGCGCTTCATAAAATTTACTGCCTGAGTAAAACTATTAACAGTTGAACACACTATGCAGAAACAACACCTGTGGAATCCACTGTGAACAGATTTCCGAGATAATCGGCAGGAAACAGTTTCATTTTCTGCACTTCCGACCGCCAACTGCAGTACGTGAACGATGATACTGACAAACACTGGTTTTTGCATGTCACGACAACATGTAGATGCGACCACATCAATCTATACGATCATTTTCTTTTTAGTAATTTCTGACGTTAAACGATATGCAGTTTTACAACACCATTTTTATATAATCGTGCCGGATGTAAACATAAACAATGACTGTATCGAAAGTATGCAATGAGTTAAAAACTTAATATATACCAGAGTCAAAAAATAAGTAAATAAAAGTGTAAGCGGCAGGCGTAATCAACTTTTATTCAGAAATAGTGATATAGCTAATTCGAATTACCGATATCGCTATTTCGAATTAGTGATATCTAGCAATTAGCGATATCACCAATTTTAAATTGCAATATCATTAATTCGAGTTGCCGGTATCAATATTTTTGAATAAAAGTTGATTTCTCTTGCCCATCACAGCAGTCTGTTGGACTGGTGGTGTGCACTGTGCAGTGTGCACTGTGCGTAAAAACAGAATCGCGTAAATGTCTCGGTAGTTGAGTTTTACATGTCAGCCCGGCAACAGATAATCTATCACCTGTTTGACAAAACTATTAACTATTGATCGAATTCTTACAAGAAAGCTCAGCTGTCGCTATGGTAGACGCGCTATACAGCCTATACACAGCTAGTTTCTGTTACAGTAATGACCTTCATTAAGGTCATCGAAGGTCGATGATTTTCATCTTATTTGATAGGGCGTATGCCACTTTCTATTAATGATTCATAGTAACCATAGCTTGGCCTTATCTCTCATGCTGTTTCCGAGACATGGCCAGTTTACGTCAAATACGCACATTTTTCTCATTCCTCTCCATTCAACCCCCAAATTTAAAAATATTTTCTTGCACTGCATCGCCCAAATTTTGCACCGACAGAGTTTCGTCACAGGGCTAGTTTATCGTGTAAAAAGTTTTCCCCTTCGACTTAGCACCAATTTAGCCACAGTATACACCGTGGACCATATAAAACGTGCCACTTTACTTTTGTCCATATCTTCGCCAAATATTAACCGATTTTCTAATTTTTTTCACTGATGCATTCTGTGGACAATAAGCAATAAGTAGTTGTTAAATATTTTACCACACTTTAACTGTGTCGCTACACTACCATGTAAAACATAAATTTGCAAAAATCACTAAAATCACCATAATACACGTGCAAAAATCATTTTCTAACAAATTTTTACTAATTTTCATAAAAAAATTAAAGTATATTTAGTTTTACATACATTTCTAATGTTTGTAAACAAAAGCAGGTCATATTGTCGTAAATAATAATTTTTTAATGCACTGAATCACTGACGATAGGGCCTACACCAGTGATGTAATGTGCCATTTAGCAGTGGAGAGAGGGCTTTGATTAAAAACTTGCACCGGTTCAAAAATACAGTTTTCGGCAAATACTGGCAGAATTTTTGAAGATAAACTGCAACAGGGAAAGAGGGGAAATGTCATTAACAAAGATTTATGAAACATGCAGCATCGATCAAAGGCATGAGATCAGCAGACTGAAACATACACCTACTGAAAAGAACGTAATCACTGTGGATGAAATAGTGGGCTTGCTAAACCACAAAGGCCAGAAACAAACATCGTTCAATATGCCAGATACCCAAAGAAAAGGATCTAACAAAGTATAGCATCGTACAGATGATTCACTGCATTTTTTGTCGGAAGTGTATTTTGTTTACCAACACGCTTGCTGTCTATTATTGTTGGTTTTTTGCATTTTTATTTCACAAGGTAGTGTAGCGACATAGTTAGAGTGTGACGGGATATTTAATAATCACTTAATTGCTAATTATCCACAGCATGCATTAGTAAAAAAATGAAAATCGGTCAATAATTAGCGAAGATATGGACAAAAGTAAAGTGGCACGTTTTTATGGCCCACCATGTACATCAGTTACATACAGACAAACAGACGGACGAACGGACACACGACAACTAGTACCATAGACGCCTACATCATAGCTGTAGCGCGTCAAAAATTCTTCCACAGGCATCACGTAGTGCACCTAGCACGTTGATTTGCAAATTGCAATACCGGTAACTTAAAGTTTAGATGGATTGAATCCAACTTGATTATGTTATACCCTGTGGTTATACCGTAGGCCTACTGCTGCACCACCGGAATAGCCTACGGATCTTGGATTGCAGGAATATATCTTCCTCATATAAGCCTAAACCGTTTTAGTCGACCCTAGGCCTATAGGCCTACAAAAAGTCGCGCTTATTGCACGATGTGTCGTTTGTTACGCCGTTTGTTGTACCCAAACCTATGTATTGTAACTAAACAGTATGTTTTACTGAAAAGAAAAAGTTTTGTAACAATGAGAACATAATTTTATTACATTCTTCATTGAGATCATGTTTTTTGCAGACCGAATCAGGTCGAGCCTTGAAGGCGATGTCTGTTTGTATTTTGTAACGCATGTGATGTGGCTAAACCGTACGTCGTGAGGGGTCGGCCGCGTCGGCGATGGTCTTGTTAAATAGAGGGGATGACGTGTTCACTGTTTCTATAGACTGTCAAGTAACACTTGTCTCTATCTGCAGCGACTTGGCCGCGATTTTGAATGCAAAATTGCTGCCTGCAGCCATCATCCATGTGTGCCGAATTACGTACCGTATCGCGTGTTCATGTCTTCGTGTTAATTGTAGCGTTCGACATAGCAGCGTCACCGTAGCGTGTATAGAACTGCAGTCACTCTGGCTTTTTACCTCGACCGAAAGTCGGAAAATGGCCTTCAGATATAGGTGGTACAGTCGGCCCACCCCATCGACCGGTTTTTTTATCATTAGCAGTCATATAAATTAAGCTGAAATTTTGCAGTAGACCTATCACTTAGCACGTCAGAAATGGAGATTGGTTATTTTTTTTCAAATTTTTGACGACCAGTCGATTACTTTTGGTGGCACTCTTAATGCACGAGCACATTCTACAGTTAAGATGTCTCATTATTAGCGTGCGCAACAAATAATTTAAATTACCAAGGAGCTGATTTTGTTGTCAACAAAGAGCAAAGAGCAACGACATTTTAGTGGTAATTTTCGTAAATGTATCTATATGATAGTTAGAATCACAACAACGTATGTACTGTATAGCGCTTTAATAGATGTGGTTAGCAGGCGCTTTAAGCTATAGGCTAGTTTAACGCTGAGTGATAACGCACAGCAAATTAGCAGCTCAAGTGGCTCATTAGGCCTGTATCTGCTCTCTGGAAAGCTCTCAGTAAATGCGCAATAGCCGGCTAATTTTTCCACCATTTATTTCACGGCATTTGCTGTCGCGGTCCAAATGCTGTTTTATCAAACGTAACTGTCAGAAATAGAATGGACAAGTAATTTGAGCAAAGCTCATGAGACGCGCGACAGCCTTAGCAGTTCCTATTCGCAGGCTGTCTTAATTAAACTCTATCCATTTTGACGCAATTCACTCTTGAAATCTACGCCGCAGCCGCAAATTGCAAAAAGAACACTAAAACCCCTATTTTAGAAATTCAAGGTCATTCAAGGTCATCGATGTTTACACCAATAAATTACACATAAATAATACACTATATTGCTTGTTATGATAAGCAGCATGTCCCTGCCGATCTGCAACCGTTTTCAAGCTACACGAGCCAATAGCGGTAAAATAACTACTTGTAGATTCTTAAAAATGTACGTTCTGTGCTAAAAAAAATGTCATGCGCAAAATGTCCAGGTCTATCTCCAGCCATTTCGACGCAATTTACTCTTAAAATGTGTGTGGCAGCCAAAAATCGCAGAAAAATTCACTAAAAACCCATATTTTGAGGGTTCAGTCATTCAAGGTCATCGACGTTGACAGGAATAAAAAGCCTGTCACCAGTGCTTGTTATGATAAGCAGCATGTCTGTGCCTATCTGCAACCGTGTTCACGCTACACGAGATAATTGTGGTAAAATAACCACTTTTTAGGGGGGTAGCTGTCTTTGACTCCCGCCTTCCCCGGCCTCCTTGAACCTAGGTGGTCGGGACTTGAACCGCTAAAATCAACGTTAAATGCTGAAAATTTCATACGCAGGTGGTCTTAGTCTATATCCAGCCATTTCGTCGCAAT
>Ga0209367_1009627_pt1 | contig 13051 bp, 10 predicted proteins | sample WorMetLIZISLAND2_FD_187412 | JGI IMG/M metagenome (GOLD analysis project Ga0209367, IMG submission 187412) | Marine gutless worms symbiont microbial communities from Max Planck institute for Marine Microbiology, Germany - Olavius geniculatus... ... | reverse complement strand
GACCGCACCTTTCCAGCGACTGCTGCATCGGTCTGGAACAGTTTGCCGGAGTCGGTCCGGTCATCGCCGTCGCTGCAAGTTTTCCGCAGCAGACTGAAAACCGAACTTTTTGCCCGGTCTTACAGACATGACTAAGAACGTCTCACTGCGCTGACTACTATTACGTGACTTCACTGTTTAAGCTTATTGTTACGTGTCCTTGTAGTCTTAGGACTTAACGCCACGCTAAGTTGATTCGTCCTTCATCATCATCATCATCAACTGTATGAAAACACAACATGAAAAGGTGTTGAACGTTAGCTTTTGATATTACCGGAACTCGTGATGACATTGAGCAGTGGTGTGGGGCAACCCTGCAAGAGTTAAGCCACGCTGCCCTAGATAGGCATCGGTGGGCAGCGATAGTAACAATGGCGTCAGACACCAACGGGCGTTGAGCCCACGGTTGTCGATGATGATGGTGATGAACTCGTGATGATGGGGATTTTGAATGTCCTTGGTTTTGGTTTTGGGTTTTTTGGCCTTGTCCTTAGTCCCAAGTCTTTGGCCTTACTTTGGCTTTGGCATAGGCATTGAACACGGAGTCCTTGAATAAATGATAACGACTATGACAATGATACTGATGGTGCCGATGTAGACATAGGTGGCATGACAGTAGCGCTGCCTGGTAGATACATTGGTACACAGCAGGACACACGAAGTGCCGCGGCACCCACCAAATCACTCGAACAGCTCAGACCAACCTCGCCAACCACGGTATAATCTACGCTCTTTAGCAGTACTAGTATGCTATATTAAAAAAAATACTTCACGCTTTTTATTTTCTGTGATATCTTTGTCAGATTTCATCTGATTTTGCTATTTTTGTCAGAAACAGCTCGTTAGAATTTTAAAGTCCAGTTGTCTGTTGACGGCATTGCATTTTTTATCTGTAGTGAATCAGTCAGCACATTTCAGTCCCATAAACGTTATTGTGACGCTGCTATATCGAACGCTACAATCAATGCTAGGATACGATACGGTAAGTGGATGATTGGCTGCAGGCAGCAACTTTGCGTTCAAAATTGCGGCCAAACCGCTGCAGATAAAGACATGGTTACTATTGAGTATTGACAGTCTGTAAAAACTCGTCATCGCCTTGTCCAGCGGTACTAACGCCGGCTCTTTACGACTTACCGTTTAGCCACAATACATGCGCCACAGACGAGACAGACAAACGACACATCGTACCCAAGGCTCGACCTAACGGTCGGCCAAAAAACAGTGACGTGTGTCAGTGATGACAAACAATTGTTTGTCATTATACTGTACTTTTGCTGCAAACCATTATTGCTGGCGTCTGGTCATAGGACACGGTGGATTTCGACAGAGACAAGTTTAAGATTGTCGACCAAACGGAACTGAAAGGTTAAGAAATTTTTGTTGTATATTTGCTGATTATAACATTTGGTCCAAAACGAATGGCATCGCTTTCCTACGTACATACATGGCTGTCGTCAGTTGCTTTGTGTCACCGTTTGCTGGTAATTTGTATCAAATGTGTATAAAAAATACCGGCCTAAATAAAGATTTTGTATTTGTTAACCATACAATGATTATAATGCTACTTTTTAGTTATTTTCACGGTCAGTAAAATACAACAGTGATCTTGTTTGTTTTGTACGGTGACTACAGTCGCACATATCACAAGAATTACAGGCATGGGAGTTATGGACAATTGGACATCGTCTTAAATGACTTTCAAATGACCTTCATCAATTTTGCTCGCCATACATTTTACTTCCAAACTGTTAAAACTGCCTAGCATATAAATCTTAAAATAAAGTCGGTGAAATTTATTTCAATTTAAATATATTATATCAACTTTTATTCACTAAAGTACTGTGGTAACGAACACACACAGACAGACAGAGCAGATATAGAACAGAGAGAGAGAGAAAACAGTAAAAATGGACATTATTAGTAACGTCTTTTAGCCAACAACTTCACAATACCGTTGTTAACATTTGGCCACACTTGTGCAAGATTATTTCTGCGAGCAGTTGCGGGAGATGAAAAGTCGTACAAATATCAGTTTCCGACTGCAGTCAAAGCGCGTCGAGCTAAGAAGGACGCAGCCGCTCGAGACAGCAGAGTCTACGAAGCTAGCAAACGAAAAGCGTACGTCATAATATTATGTTCTACCTTATAATCGTCTCAAAACTTATACGTTGTTTTCACATATCTGGCAGTTATTGGCAAATGCTGATGAAATCTATGAATATGGCTTTGCATACTCGTGAATTTCCCGTTGATCAGATCTACACGTTTCACACGTAGATGTTAAAAACATTAATTTGCAAATAAAAAAAACATAAAAACATGTTTTTCACATAAAAACATGTTTTTTCACTTTCATAAAAAACATGTAAAAATATACATAAAAAACACTAAACCACAATAACATTATTTAGCACAATAACATGTTAAAAGCAAAAACCTACCATTTGTGAGGACTAAAGACCGGAATGCACTGAATGTTATTATGTAACCGTACAGGTCGAAAACAGGATTAAACGCAATTTGCCCATGAGAAATGCATCATATTAGTAATTTTGTATGTTTATTTTTAATAAAAACAAAAACGCAACATTGAAAATAGAACAAAAACATTGAAAAACATTTTAAAAATTAAAAACATACAAAAATAAAAAAAACATTAAAAAAACCATAAAAACATGTTATTTAAACTTTAATAAAAACATAGAAAATGTTTTTAACATCTATGGTTTCACATACCTTAGTTTTTGTTTACTACCACGATACAGTTTTGGTTCTAGTACCTATTACATGTCACAGTCGTTCTTGTATGTCCTCTACGACTTTAATCGTGATTTTTTTGGTTTCATTTACGGGCTTGTCACTTAAAAACCACCAGTGCTATGAAAGTTTTTTATTAGGTGTCACCATTTGTACAAAATTATTTGTGTCCGCCAGTTTTGGCTCAGACTTTAAATTTTTGAATTGTTCATATTATGTACTGGTATATGTATATGGTAACAGACATAAGACAAAGCAAACAAAATGATTTCTAAATTAACAACAGAAAAAAAACGCAAATTAATCAGCTCTATGACGGCTGTGACCCAGTAATAAAATAGGGTTATAGACAGATGATAAACCGTTTGCTTTTGCAGGGCGGCGACTAAAAGATTGGTGCCGACAAACATCGACATGTACCGAATGTACCGAAACCGTGACTTACTGCTGCAGCGACGGCCGTACACAACTGACAGCTTACCTGTTGAACCGGTGGACACATTGCACGCTGGTGACCCCCGGTTGGACCCCACACTCCGAGCTTCACAGAAGGGTTTATGGCAATTCATCTTATACTTTAATTCTATAGGCCCCATGCAAAACAGAACGTTACATGTCGTCTATAGGATGACATTTAATTCATTTGATTGGCGAGCTCCGTTGTTGAGTCATTATCTAGCGGTCACTCACAGTAACATAGTAGTTAATATATGTCACTGTCAGTATGACTACCGGTATGTCTAATCCAGCTTTTGTAGTGAGGACATCGCGAACTCAGTTTGGGAGTCGCGTATTCTTCGTCTGGATTCTACGGTATCTGGAACCAGATTCTTTCCCACATCAGGAACCATTCAGCTCCGGTTTTTCACGAAACTTTTAAGACTCAAGTGTTTTTGTTAATGTAGGCAGGGCCGTATAACATTTATGATTATGACCGTGATTATACAGAACTGTCTGTGTAGATGCGGCCGAACTCGATGTTACCGGTGGTCGAATGGTGGCAGGTCTGGCCACACCTGTAGCAGGCCTACCAGACCACCCGCAGCGTCCATTAAACCTACAGCAGCGCTCGCCGTACGATGATGATACCTCGCTACATCCGGGCACCGGCGACGCCGCCGTTACCCCAGTGATTCTGACGACGTTGCCATGGAGACGTGACGTCACGTCCGGTCGTGATGAGCTGGCCTGCGGCGCCGTTGCTTGGCAACGGGCGGCAGGCAGAGAAGCAGTCCAGCCATGCCAAGGTATACCTGACACTCTAACCTCTCGTCGTCAATTGTGTGACGTAGCTCACGTGTGTGGGAGGTCGATAAAATTTATAGACTGGCAGTGGCTTAGCCAAAAGTGTGAATTTGGAAAAGGACTAGGCTTGCCTCCCTTTTCCTCCGTTTTCCACTTTTTAGGCCGCCCGGAACGGTAGTTCCAGGAAGGCCTTATGTTTTACTGCTGTTTCTTTATTTTTTTTCATCGCGATATCTTCGAGGTCCGTAGGCCGATCTCCGCGAAATTTTGCCACGTGTTCGGAAGCATGTTCAGTTTATAAATGCCGGTTAAAAAATTTAGGGGTCTGCCCCCAAATTAAAAATTTTGGGGGCGAAAAACGCTAAATTTGGCCCGATTTCGGACACCTTCCCACTTTGAGCGCGAATATCTGCGGAACGGATAGAGATATCCAAAATCTGAAAACTTGTTGCACGACAACGTTTCTTTCTGTGTTTAACGAAAAAAGTTCGGTGAACTTTGGTCCACTAACCACGGAGATTTAAAGGTGCAATTGTACCCCGAAAATCGATTTTTTCGGAATATTATATTTCAGCTCCTAAGGCGTGCTGCGCAACGAAATTTCTACACGCACTATAAAATATCCAAGTCTTGCTAGTCTACACTCTACTGGGGATGGAAGCTTCCCCAACATTTTTCAATGGGGGTCAAAAATTGGCTTAAAATTTAGCGTATAAGCCACTAAAACTTTGGCGTTAAGGGGATTAGCCTAATGAAACTTTACCACGTGATGTGCCGTTGGATGAGAGTGTTAACCTGTGTACAAAATTTGGGGGGGCACAGCCCCCTTAAAATTTGGGAAGGCAAAAACCGTCTAAAATTTGGCGCGATTTAGAACAACTCTCGACTTTGACTGCAAATATTTTTAAAACGGATTCAGATATTGACAAGCGGTCAACGGCGTTATTAACTACAATTTCTCCCCCGTTGAACAAAAGAAATCAGGTGAACTTTGATCTGTTAACTACAAAGTTGTTTTGCTCATTCCGACAAACCCAACATCGACAGTGCGAGCGTTTTCGTACAACTTTTTAAATCTGAGCACGAATATCTTTGGAACGAATTAAGCTATCGACAAGCGGTTAACGGCGTTTTCAATCGCTATTTATTCCACGTTAAATGCAATAAAAGTGGATGATTTGGGTTTATTGATTACAAAATTGTGTTGGCTCATTCCGACCTACCCATCATTGACAGTTCGCGCGTTTTCGAAGAACTTTAGACTTTGATCGCATATATCTGGAGAAGGGATAAAGTTGGGTTTATCTGATTTGAACTGAACTGAACTGACACGATTTAGTTTTTGACGAACTGCTGACCAGTATGCAAGCAGTAATGCATTACAGTAGACACCGTTTGACGGTAGTTTACGTCGTACGCGTCAACCAGTGACCAGTGGGCTCGCTTTACTTGCTCATTGGTCAATTCGTCAAAAACGAACCGTGTCAGTTCAGTTCAGTTCAGTTACTTCGCCCTGTACGGGCCTTAATGATACTGCTGTAGCAAATATACGAGTATCACAGTGACTGCCATTACTACAGTAACTACTAATAAAGTCAACAAGTTGTAGGAAGAAGCTATTCGTTCAATTAGGTTGTGTTTCTCTCTGCCTAGTTTTCACGCGGTGACTTGCCGTTTGTAGGTCGACCGATACATGCAGCGGATGATCTGTTAGTCGATCACATTGGTCTGGCACCGTCTTTGTCCACCACCTCTGCAATGCCCATTCCTCGTGAGCGCGTTCGACGCTCTGCCCGTGCACCATGGCTGCTGACATCGCCGACGGCGTTTTCTAAGTACAGTGGGGTGAAGTTTGGTCGAACGGGGGGGCTTGGACGTCCGTCTTTGCCGCAGAGGGTCGACGCTGATCAACGACACCAGATTCCTCCGCCTTACGCTACTCGCCGCTTGGATAGAACCGGTAATGATTACAATGGTGTAACCAAAAATGTGAACTGGGGGGTCGAGTCGCCTCCCTTTCTTTCCATTCTCTTCCTGTTTTTTTTTCTCTTTTTTTCCTCCCTCTCACTTTTTCTTCTGTCTCTCACCTTAGAAGTAGGACCAAAATTTTAGCTAGGGGGCCCGAGGGGCGCTGTAAGCTCCCCCAGCGAGGTCTGAGACGGAGCCCGAACCGAAATCAAATCTGGTGCATCATATCTTTAAATTGTGCGATCTGGTGACATCAATGTCGATTATTTTTTTGAGTTCCTGGTATCTATTTTTAACAAAAAATGAGATTAGGGGGCGTGTACTTCCTGGTCCCCATTGGCTACGCCACTAAATAATTAACGCAGAAAACCCCGTAAAGTCTATATAGCAGCGCTAATCTCCGTTTTCTTAGCCTAATTCAACCAGACACCAGCTTACACTGCGAGTCTACGAATACGGGCCTAGTGCATCGCGCGGTGTGCCTGTTTATGTCCAAGCTTACGCTGGTACTCGTTGCGTCTACCCACGGAGAGGTGGCCAGGCTGAGTTGACCTGATTATGATTGAACTTTGTTCTAATTGTTATGAAAACGTCTAGTCATTACAGATGATAGAGAAGGCGTCGACGAAAATATGTACAAGTGTCAACTCTTAATCAGTCAAAAAGCGTCTTGGTTCAGAAAAGTAGACCGAACAGAAAGTTGCAATTATTCAACAGAGAAGATCACGGGTGCTCAAAATTTCGAAAAAAAATTGCCCATAATTTTCTTTTAAATGGGGGAGGGGCTTTAGCCCCAAATTCTTCGTTTGGACGAAAATTGCCCGTTAAGAAGATTTTCCGGCAATTTTCTATTAGCCCGAAATTTAGAGTTGGCAATTGTCACTGTTTGTGCGCAGCAGCTGTTCGCGGGTTGACAAGGCGCGGCGGGGCGCCGGGAGGAGTCCCCCGGTCGCTGGCAGCGAGTGACGCAGCTCTACCGGGCACGTGGATGGAAGACTGGCCTCGGTCCCCTGGGGTCTGGGTGGCGTCTGCTGCCTCGTCCAGGGTGACCTCTCCTCCTCAACTGACACGACGTCGACAACGACGAACATCGGTCGGCGACGATATCAGCGCTCTTAGCACACTCACATTGCCTCCAGCCGTACAGCAGGTCTCTCGCTCTTTCTCCACATTATAGTTTAGGCGACTGGTGCGCAGTTAGTATGATACAAGTATAAAACTTGGCACCGTAGTACCTCAGACTATGCTGATCATTTTCGTTGCTAGTGCCATTGTATGCAGCCTTTGCTATGGCAACGGTTGCTAAGCAACACACTTCCGCGCCTACGATTCGAACTTCTGTTTTGACATATGGCGCGTTACAAATGCAGACTACTTACTTACTTACTTACCCTAGCAGCAAGCTGTTTAACTTTAAACGTATGCAGTTTGACTTTGACTGCTGGTTGCTAAGGAAAAACATGTTGCCTAGCATCAGTTGCTATGCCGTTAACAGTTCGCAGTGGCACTGACACTGAAAATGATCAGTAGATCTGAAGTATTATTGTGCTCAGTTTTATGTTTTTAACCACCATCTAAGCAATTTTTACACTACTCGCCTAACTATCAGCTGTATTCTAAGACCTGATTGTGTTAAAAGTTTTGAATGTCGTGTATCGCCAATTAAACGCTTTTCATTACTATGCAATCGCGGTCGTCTGGTCCGCTTTTTGTTCGGTTCTTCTGTTCAGTTCTCGGGCATAGGGTTTTCGTGGACGGCAGATAGAGTGGTTGTGGACAACTTGTGGTTGGATTGTGCAAGAAGTACTTTTACGATAGATTGGTTATGGTTACAATGTGAAGTAGACTGTTGTTTGTCGTTACCATGGCAGCCGGGTCAAACGATAAAGCTGTCGCCGGCGTGGACTGCCGCCGAGGCTGCTGCTGCTGCTGCTGGAGGAGAAGCTGCTGACGATGGGACGTGGTCGGCGGAGCGACGGATGCGCCGTCTGTTTGAGACCGCCAGTGCTCTGCGTCGACGTCACGTCTACGCCACGGCACGCAGGCAAGAACTGATGGGCAAAACTTAACTAACAAGAAGCCCAGCTGTCGCTAGGATAGCCGACCCTACTGGTTGTCGGTGACCTTCAAGATCAACCAAGGTCGATGATTTCATCTCAAAGGGCTTATGCCACTTTCTTTTAGTGATTAATAGTAACTTTGCTTCCCCATGTCTCACCGTTTTCGAGATGTGGCTAGTTTTTCCTTGAAAAACGCACATTTCTTACCCCCTTCACTAAACCTTGAATTTGAAAATGTTTCCGTTGGACTAGATTGCTGAAATTTTGCATGCTTAAGTTTAAGGCACATGGCTAATTATTTGTGTGAAAAATTATTTCTTAAAACTTAACGCATAGCCACAATACATTTCTTACGGACGACAGACGATGACGGACGGACAGACGACAACGGTACCATAAGCTCGACCGTTACTCGAGTACGATCGGCTAAAATGTTATTAAATATAAGTTTAGCTACATCTTTAATTAGACCATTAATTTAACAAATTTTAAAAAGTTTAGATTAAGCGAGCAGTTTAACTTTAAAAATGAGTTACTAACTAAACAGTTTAACTAGATTATTTTACTTAATTCGAAATATTCACTGGCGGTTTGCGAGACTCGGTCCCAAGTCAAGTGACGTTCTATTAGCAACAGAGTAATAATTTAGTGATTACGTATTACCACTAATGATGACCAGCATATGATGTGACAGTAGTGTCTATACACTGAACTGTGGAACTGTGCTCTATGATGATATGATAAATATAATCACAACTTGCAGATTTACTGCTTTTATACCTACATCTCAGAGATGCACAGGACAATAAAGTCCGTAAAGTCAATCTTGTCAAAAAAATTTTTTTTAAGTTTGAAAAAAAGTTTAACTATTTACAAAAATTTCCAAAATAGTTAGAAAAAAATTGTTCAAGTACAAGTTTTACCACTATTTTTACTTAGAAAAATAGTTATTAAAGTTTAACTGAAAATAAAAAGTTTGTGCCCATCACTGCAGACTCGGCATTGACCGGCTGGCCTGGCCCGGCCTGCTGACGTCTTCGATGCAAGATCTACGTCTCGTCGACAAAGATAAGACCGGCGTCGAGACTGTGTCAGCACATCACCCTTCACCTGCTCCGGCCGCGCGCTCATGCCGCCCGGTTTGAATTTTGACGATCTTAGGGTTTTACATTTCAATGTCGTTTTAATATGCTGTCCTGTTTTAGTTGCGTTTTGTTTAATCAGTTCAATTAGCTTGGTAGTTTAGTTACCTTTGCTTAATTTGTTATCTTTAGGCCCACGGCACACGACCCAAGTTTCTGGTATACCATAAACTCGGGCGGAGTAGAACAGATTCTGCTTTTCACCAGAAACTCAAATGCAGCGCTGCCATTGGCCGCTGAGATATGCCCATATCATTATGCACTACGCAATCTAAATCATCTGCAGATAAAATGGTGTTATTTATTCATTCACAAATATTTACAGCGTCGTGTTTGGCCAGGATTTTATCCGGCATTTATTAACGCAGTGAAGACCAAAAAAGGACGCCTTGGTTGCTGTTCAACTGCATTTAATTGCGTTACCGACAGACAGACAGACAGACGACACGTCGAACTCAATGCTTGACCTAGCGGTCGGCCAAAAATAAGCATATTGGTTTTGAAAAAAAGTAGCTACAAAGAATCTTGTTGCTCGTTTGTTTTCGCTGCTGCTGTTTCAAGGCTGATCGTGAAGAAGCTGAGCGCTGTTATCAGAGCGAGAACGAAGTCATGACAGATGAAGAAAAAAGTTCTCGGAGGTTTGTGTAAAGGCGCGTACAGAGCGAGGTAACTGAACTGAAGCGATACGGTTTAGTTTTTGACGGTCAAGCAGAGCGAGCCCACTGGTCATTGGTTGACGCGTACGTGAGCTTAATCACGGTGCCTACTATAATGCATTACTGCTCGTCTATTGGTCAGTTCGTTCAAAACTAAACCATGTCAGTTCAGTTCAGTTACGTCGCTCTGTAGGCCTACGCGCCTTCACACTTGTTTTGTAACCACTTTTCAGATCATCGATGTAATCAACGTCACGTAAAAAATTTTAGAAAACGTTAAAAACGTGTCTTTTATTTAGAAAATTTAAAAAAAAAACTTTCGTAAACGTTGAATAAGAAAACGTATTTTTTGCTTGACGTATTGACTAAATACAGGATACAGATTTTTATATTCACCAGAGTGTCCCGTCATACGTTAGTAAATTTTCAAATACAAAAATCGTCGTTAATAATTAGCAGTAACATTTTTTGTATATAAATAGTTGAATCACCATGCAGTTTTACATTGTTAGTTTTACGTTTGAAAAAAAAACCGTTGGCAAAATCAAAGTGTTAAAAAAAGACGCAAAAGCGCGCTAATTTATAAGCTAGTGGATAGTTGTACGACTCGTTATTTAACAACTTCGCAACATGCAGAGGCTTCTGTTCCACAAAATCTAGAATCAAGTTCTTTCTTCTTTCCTCGCTTTCCTCCCTCTCTTTCCCGCCTCCTTTTTTTCTCCACTGATTTCCCCGGTTATTTACTCTTCTTCTTTTTAATATGCCTTCTTTCCCTTTTTCCAATTTCTTTTCCCCTTCGCGTTCCATTCTCCCTCTTTTTTTCCAAGGGCCCCAAACACTTAGTCCATGCAGCTAGAGATCTGCGAGAGCGCTGTAAGCTCCCGCAGCGGGTCTGGGCAGAGCCCTGCCACCAAACGGTTTGTGGTACATTTTGAGCTACAAACAGCGCTTCTGGTGATAGCAATTTTGAATACACCGTTAATAAATCTTTCCTTTCTTTTATTTTTTACCGAGCGCAAGCTTCGCCCACAATGTATAGAGATAGAAGGCCCTGAAAACAAGTCGACGTCGTTGAGTCTAAACTTTAACGTAGGCGAGCCTACAAATGTCGTTTTCGTGCTGCTGCTGTTGTTGTTGAGCCAGGTCGGATCGTGTGAATTCGGCCCATGTCCACTTTGCGCCTGCAACGTTCAGTCGGCAAGCGGTCTGTAACCCTGTGGGACACCGGCGCTGGCGGGCGAGGGCCAGGCCTCGGTCTGCCCGCAACTCGTCGCCATTTCGCTGGAGCATTCAACCCCTGCGCTGACAACTGGAGTCTTCGCCATATTGTCGTGCATCAATGGCGTAGTCAAGGGAGATCCAGGGGCCCAGGCCCCTCAATCCACCAGACAAGACATAAGCACACTTCTAAACTGCATTAAATGTGCTAATTTGGTCAGTTGATTCACAGAAAAATAATAACGATTGTTGCCATCAGATCTCATATTTTAAAGCCGTACAATGCATCAAATTCAATTTCCACCCCGCCGGGGGAACTTACAGCTCTCCCCTAGACCGTAGCTGGATTTTAGGGGGTCCTGCTTCTAAGAGGAACGTGGGAAAACAGAAAAAGGAAAAAAAGGGGGCGGGAGTAAGTAGGGGAGAAAAAGGTAGAAAATGGAGGAGAGAAAACAAAAGGGGAAGAAAGAAAGAGGAGGTTAAGGGAGGCGAGCCGCCCCCAATTCAGATTTCTGGCTACGCCACTGGTATCTTATTTACACTCTGTGACGGGGCGATAAAAAGACTTTCGTTAACAGTTAGTATTATTTTCGTTAAAGTTCAGTATTTTGTCGTAAAATTTTCATCAGAAATTATTGCCGACACAATTTGCCATCGCTGTTGCAAATTTTGTCGTCTCATCTTTCGTTGTTTAGAAGTAGCACAGCTTCGAATATAACAGAAAGCCCAGTTGTCTCTATTGGGGTGTTTACACGATCCAGCAAACTTCCAGCAAACGTCCAGCATTAGCACGTGTATTTTGAATACATTTGCTGGAAGTTTGCTGGACATTTGCTGGATCGTGTAAACACCCTATAAAGTAAGCCGACCGTACCGCCTGTATCCAAAGGTCAGTGTCCGACTTCCGGTAACGGAAGGAAAAAGATTTACCAGAATGACTGCAGTCACATATAATTATTTTACACGCTATGATGATGCTGCTACATCGAATGCTACAATCAACGCTAGGATATACCATACGTTAATTTATAGTACATGGGTGATGGCTGCAGGCAGCAACTTTGCATTCAAAATTGCGGCCAAATTACTGCAGATAGAGACATTGTTATTACTTACAACCTATCGGAACTGGTCATTGCCATTCGCCCTATCCAATAAAGTACTCCGAGTTTTCAAAAATATCAATTACTAGGTTTACTAAGACCATCGTATGCCATTCCTTTTAATGCCTTTGTGTCTCAGCGTCTAATGTTTGCATTGTTGGCTCAAGACTCGTTGAGTGACAGTTCGGTGAAAATGTTCTGTGCTTACTGTAACGCCGTTTTAATAGGTCGCACTACGCGTTTTGATCGGCCGATCGGCCGTCCGTCCGTCCGTCCGTTCGTCTGTCGCCAACGGGATGACTCAAGAATCAAAACTCGTGTAAAAACCAAAGTTGTCGTGAACGTTTTTCAGCGGAAGTAGTAACAGCGGTGCCAATTTTCAGCGCAAAAGGTCAAAGTTCAAGCGGACGGCCGCACATTGCACATTATGTCGTCACTGGGCCGACATTGTTTTCTACGGGTTTATTACTGTCGATTATACTGACAGCTGTATATAGTAGAGATAATAGATATGTGTCACTTTTTGTCAGTGGCGTTATCTTGAATTAAATAAGTTGTAAAATTTTGTAAATGTAAATTTGTAAATTGCCACTCAGCTCAGAATTAAAGTTTATGCGGATGGCCGCATATTGCACATTATGTCGACAATGGGCCAACATTGGCAACAGCGTTTTCTAGGGGTTCAATACTGTTGATGACTGACAGCTGCAGTGGAGATAGTAGATATGTGTCCAGGGCCTTCCATCCCCCCCTGAAGGATGAAGACACCCCCCAATTAGCAGGGGCTACGAGACCGAGACGCCGTAGGCGTCGAGGGGGTGAGGAATGGGGAGGGGGTTTCCCCCTCCCCAGCCAATTAG
>Ga0209367_1009625_pt1 | contig 13054 bp, 14 predicted proteins | sample WorMetLIZISLAND2_FD_187412 | JGI IMG/M metagenome (GOLD analysis project Ga0209367, IMG submission 187412) | Marine gutless worms symbiont microbial communities from Max Planck institute for Marine Microbiology, Germany - Olavius geniculatus... ... | reverse complement strand
TCTAATGCGCTTTCGTCACTAACCAGAGCCGCCTGCCGCACGGCCACCGTGTGCAGCCTGCAGACACAGGCTGGCGCAGCGGCCGGCTAGGCAACCCCAGTCAGCTGTACCAAGGTCCCCACCTTCGGTAACCCATGTAACCCATTTTACCGTCCCACGGAGGGTAGAAGGCTGAGTCGATCTAACTGGCAGGCTTCGCACCGAGATGGTTTACCTGCCCGCAGGCAGTCACCCATCGCAGTACTAACCGGGTCCGGCGTAGAGTAACTTCGTTTTCAGCCGAAACGCGTTACTAACTATGCCACGCCGTCAACCATCCATCTATGCGTCGCGCGTCGTTTTACGCTGCGACAGTACGGCTCGATGTGTGTTTCTGCTGTTGTTGGCAGATCCTGTGCATCATAAGAGCGGTGCAGGCGGGTCTGAACACGTTCACGTTTGAAGGCACCGAACTGCATCTGAATGCAAACTGTTACGTCTGCATCACCATGAATCCTGGCTATGCCGGCCGTTCAGAGCTTCCAGACAACCTCAAGGTTTTGATACTTCAACCGAGTGCAACGTACATTAGCGTAGACGATAATATGTGAAGGGGAGCAAACAGAACGAAATGTTCTTGTCCGTTAATTCATCCGCTATACCGAATTAGGGTTAACGTCGATAATTCGAGTGCAGGTGAATTAGCAGAGAACTATCATAGAGGACTGTATATTCGGAGGCCCAGTTCTGGGAGGCAACATTTTTATTAAACTTAACTGCAGATAAATTTGCACCCGCGACAGGCAAGAAAGTTGTAGCAGATTCTCTTTTGGTTTGTTTATGTGTTTGATTGTACATAAGATTACTGAAAAGTTTAGAAGCAAATTTTGATATTATTGCAGTGATAGACGTGGCTCAAACAGAACGCGATTAGATTTTGTGGGCAATCCTGTTACGATACTGATCCAAAAAGTTTTAAAAAAATTTTTCACATATTTCTAATATGTGGAATAGCAGTGGTTTGCTATCTTTCGCTAGATACATCAGAAACGGAATGCCAGCGCTTATCCCGATGGACCTGGATTCGCAATGCGTCGCAGTTCAACGCTAACACAAAACAGCCGACGTTTTTGCTGTCTGGGAGAAACTGTTTAAAAGTAATATTATTGATATTGTTAGGAAATGTCAAAAAGAATTTGCGTTTTCGTTGCCAAGTGTTTTACTTGCACATTGGAGTGAGCATTTTTTAGTTAAGTACAAGTATTGTAAAGGTAAAGGTAAAGGTTGTCAATTTGTATAGCGCATCGTCGTGTATACACACCTCTAATGCGCTTTTCGTCACTAACCAGAGCCGTCGATCGCACAGCCGCCGCGTGCAGCCTGCAAGCACAGGCTGGCGCACCGGCCGGCCAGGCAGCCCAGTCAGCTGTGCAAAGGCCCCCACCTTCCGTAACCCATATAATGGATTACTACTTATTTAACCGATCCCGGAGGGATGGCAGGCTGAGTTGGCCTTGTTGGTTGACTGATAGCGGACGCCGTACTTACAAAGTGGTCAAGCAGCCATCCATCAGTCTAGCGCAGGATAAGGAAAGTCCGCCGGCCAGGACCGACGTTCTAACCACTATGCTACGCCACCAACATATTTCTCCGTAGCGTGGCTTGTCTGTCTGTCGTCTGTCTATCACATTCGTGAGCTCTGCTTAAACCGTTTGACTTGGATGCTATCTGGCAGGTATACATTTGCGGGGTCAAGTGCTGCTTTTTGGCAAATTACTTTGGGTTTTTGTTGTTGCTGTCGTCGCTGTTGTTGCTGTTGTTGCTAGTAAACCGTTTTCATTTGTGTTCTATACTGCATCGTTTCATCATGTCTTTTATACTGCTGTTGCAGATCTTGTTTCGGACCGTGGCGATGATGGTGCCGGACTACGCAATGATCGCCGAGATCAGTCTCTACTCGTACGGCTTTATGGACGCGCGTAATCTGGCCGTTAAGATCGTGACCACGTATCGACTGTGTTCGGAGCAACTGTCCACCCAGTTTCACTATGACTACGGCATGCGAGCCGTCAAGGCGGTCCTCTCCGCCGCCGGCAACCTCAAGCTGGCTTACCACGACGAAGACGAAAACATACTGGTATATCGTTTCGCCGAGTTTCAGATGTTTCTACGTCGTGATTGTATTTTAGTTATTGTGTAGAGATGGTACAGTAAAGCAGTAATGTGTCGGGACTAACCAGACAGCAACTATGGCCAAGGTTACTATTAATCACTAATAGGAAGTGGCATACGCACTTTCAAATAAGATACAAATCATTCACCTTGGATGACCTTAAAGGATCAAAGCGCATCATGGTTTGCCGAAATGGTAAGACAGGCCTTGGCGCTGGCGACTTCCGATAGGTTGTTGATGCGTAGTAACCATGTTTCTATCTGCAGTGGTTTGGCCGCAATTTTTAGTGGAAAGTTTCGAGCTATAAGTGGCCGTATCTCGGAAACGGTGAAAGATAGGGTTAAGGTTACTATTAATCACTAATAAAAAGTAACATGCACCTTTTCAAATGAGATAAAAAAAATCACTGACCTTGGATGCCGTTGAAGGTTAATACGTGCCATTGTGGCTAAACGGTAAGAGACAGGGCCAATGATGCTATTGATCACTAATAAGAAATCGCGTGCGTTCTTTCAGATGGAATGAAAATCATCGACCTTGGATGACCTTGAAGGTCACTGACAACCAGTACGGCCGGCTATTTTAATGACAGCTAGGCTTTTTGTAATTACCTCCGCCAAGGAGGTAATGTTTTGCCGGTTTTTGTTTGTTTGTCTGTCTGTTCGTCTGTCTGTATGTTAGCAAGATAACTCAAACAGTTATGGACGGATCTTTCTGAAATTTTGAGGATATGTCGGGCATAGCATAAACTACCAGTGATTCAATTTTGGGGGTGATCCGGCAGGAATTTTGGATTCTGGATCACTTTGAAATTTTCGTTACCATTGCGTTAAAGGGGGCATAAGGGAACCGCTGGCAAAGTGAATATAATGACGCCACCTGGCGAATAACATTGCCTTGGCGGAGGTACCTGCGGGCTCTGACTGCTTTCTAGTTTCTAGATGTGCTGGCTACAGATGCTGCGGTCGATCGTGGACGTGAATTTGCCCAAGTTCCTGGCTCATGACGTTCCTCTTTTTCACGGTATCATCAACGACCTGTTTCCCGGCGTCAACCTGCCACGCATCGAACACACGCAGTTCCTGGAAGCCGTCGAGAAAATCTGTCAGCGAAACAACTTGCAGATGGTTTCGTTCTTCACCGAGAAGCTGATCCAAATGTACGAAATGATGCTCGTCAGACACGGGTAAGCAAAAGCCGGAATTTTTGCTCGGGAGGGGGGAATTCTTTTAATTTACGGTCATTAGCTAACAAACTTATTATGATACTCGATTTGTTTGTCTGTTTTTATTGTTTTTAGCCATAAGTCCACCCATTTGTTCTGTCTGTAACGATAGTCTTTGAAAGTAAGTTTCGTTAAAATTGTTTTAGCTTTTGGACAAACTATGAGATGTTTCCGTTTGCATGTTTTTGGAGTTATTATGTATCTTGTGCTTGCGCCTGTCAACTTTACATTAAACGAATATATGATGATGATGATGATGATTAGACTTTACCCTTTTCTCCCCTTCCGTTTTTTTATTTTTGTTTACTTTTTCTGTTTTTCATTTTTTTTCTTTAGTCATTTTGTTTGCTTCCGTTTTTCAAATCTGGCTAGAGGGTCAGAAAAAACACTTTAAGCTTCTTCAGCGGCCCCCCCAGCCTCAAGCGCACTTCTGCGCATTTTCTTATCTCATGACTCATTTCGTACAACATTCTAGTCGTTCATGTGCAATACAAATGGCTATGTTCAGTTGATTTATTTAGTAAAAAATGCCCCCACCATTTTGCGTTGAATTATGAAATACAGTTCAACAGGTAAGATTGTGATGACGATTTGCAATAAATGAATTAAAGAACTAATCATTCAGTCAGCTGATCTTGCTGGAATTTTATTAGAATTAGACCACTCGTGTCTAAATGCAGAAAAGACACATCTACAACAAGACTATGCGATAATAGGGAAAACATTGCGAAAAGAGTAATGATAACGATAAAAACAAAAAAACTCAGCTACCGCTTGGAAAACAGAGCGTCGGCTTTGTGCTTTCGTTTCACCATAAGCCTAATGCTACTCTTATATTAACAATCTGGTTTTTTATATGTTACTGCATGTCATTGTTTATTTGGCTGTTTATCGTATTTTCTAACGAATTTTAAAACTAATTTTTTAAACCGCATCATCAGTTATTGTTAGTTTTTAATCAAGTTTCGTTTTTCATGTAGCGCACCAAGTGGGCTACCCGGAAGTTTAAAGGGATACATGCAAGTGTTTTTTTTTGTTTTTTCCCTGTCGTATCATGTCTGTCGTGTGCCTGTCAGGTTCATGCTGGTTGGAGATCCGTTCGGAAGCAAGACTTCGGTTATATCGACGATGGCAAGTGCTCTGACGATGCTAAACGAGCAAGGACTCGAGGATTATCAGAAAGTCGTCTATAAGACGATTAATCCAAAGTCGATCACGATGGGACAACTTTACGGACAGTTCGATCCCGTCTCGCACGAGGTGCCGTATCACTAACGCTCTGAAAAAATAGAATATATTTTTCTATTTTATATTTTATACTGCATGCTCTTGAAAGTGCGTGACGAAAACGTTCCTTGCATTTTCCTGCTTTTTCACACTGTGTCCGGTAAAAAGTAAACCCCTAGACATTGTACAATAGAAATGTCAAATTCCAACGAATCTAAATAAAATTTTGTAAAATCCGCAATAAATTGATGAAGATGTCAAATTTCGTTGAAAAATACTATCTCTTAGTGGAGTTATTAATTTTTGCATATCGATAACAAAATATCTCCGTTGCCAATAGGGCATTACATAAACCAGGGGCGTCTATCCCTTCTAAGTCCTTGGAGCAAGTCCCCCCAACTCAAGGTGAGGCGCCGTAGGCGTCGAAGGGATAGGGAATGGGGAGGGGGTATCTCCCTCCCCAGCCGACTAGAGGGTCTGGGGAGCGTCGTGAGCTCCCTTAGCGGGGTCCGGGGCAAATGTACAATGTCTAGGGGTTTACTTTTTTTATCGGACACGGTGTACATCTACGCCTACACTTGTTTTTGTACACGGTGTAGTATAATATAATTATGTTTTGATTGATTAATTGTATTGAAGGAGATAAATACAAACAGAGACGTGCAAATCGGAGCAAGTTCGGCCGGGATCACGCAAGTCGCAGAATGTCGAACTGCTGCAGCACGTCATTAATTTTTTTGTGGCCTATATACATTAATGTCGGAAAATTTATGTGATGGCCCTAACATTTACCAAAGATGGCCCGATTGGGTTTAATTTCCGGCCCTGATGAAAATACAACAAGACTCAAACTTGTTTGGCAAAAGTCGGAATCGCTGTTGCAAGTTCATCCAGCTTCTTTTCTGTATCTTCCAGGTGGCTTTATACGACTGACGGTTTGGCTGCAATTTGCAAATGCATGTTTTGGTTGGGAATTCGAACCCCAAATCGCTTCTTTCCCTTAGGCTCAGAGATTCCATCTAACACTATATTTTATTGGATTGGAGCCGGTCAAATGGCATCTGAATCCGTCGAACGATGTAAGCAGCAGGGGGCTCGAATATTACAGAGAGACAAACAGCAAACATAGACAGACGGACAGACCACGGTACGGAGAAGTGTGTAGGAATAGGCTGAATCGTTTGCGCTGCAAAAGCGATTCTGTCTAAAAGGTGAAAGTAGCAACGCTACGCTGCGTGTTGGTGTGTTTGTTTGCGTATGGGGTGGGGGTGTTGGGGGTATTAAGTACTGAGAAGTGTACAGACCCGTCGAGAGCCAGAGCGGGACACGGGAAAAACATCATAGCGGGGCCCTTAATGGGATGTGCCCCTTCCTAGACAAGTTTTGAATTTTGCTTTTGAGAATAGTCAGATTGGTTGAAAAATCGTCACACAGTAAATGATGCATGACGTAAACCCAATTAAATGATTAGTTTTGCAGTCGAACATGTAGCAAAATATTCTTTAATCAATGGAGGGACCCCCAAACGTCTCGGGGCCCGGGAAAGCTTTTTCTTTTTTCCTTCTCGACGAACCTGAAGGAAAAGAGATATGAGTGTGTATGGTGCGCAGTGGTCGGACGGAATAACGGCGAACACGTTCCGTGAGTATGCGACGCTGACAACACCCGATCGCAAGTGGGTCGTTTTCGACGGACCGATCGACGCCGTCTGGGTCGAGAACATGAACACCGTGCTCGACGACAACAAGAAGCTCTGTCTCATGAGCGGCGAAGTCATCCAGATGTCCGCTGTTATGAGTCTCATCTTTGAGACAATGGATCTGTCACAGGCCTCGGTGACGTCCTTGCTTTCTAGCTCCGACATTTTTGTGCCTAAGCTTTTGGCGGTGTAATGGTTAGTGTGTTGGACGTGTGATCAAAAGGTCGTGGATTCGACTTCCGGTCGGGTCGCTATCAGTTCGTTAGTACTTGCGTTTTTGATCGTCTGTGGGCACGTAAACCATTTGAGTACATAATCAAGAAACCATCTATCTAAATGAACACAGCCTTTCATTTCTTTGAGGTAGGTAAATAGAGTATCGGTCTCTTTGCCTGGTCAGCCGTGTGTGATCCCATGTGGCAGGTGATGCTTTCTAGCTCTGACACGGATTCTTATAAACAGCTATACACGAGGCGACTGAAAACGTTTTCCACCCCTGCTATATGGTGCCACGTTTTCCAGTGTTGCGTTTTCGCTCAGCGCTCCCTATACAGTGCACCGTTCTTACTGAACATATCTGGACAGGTCGTTGATGTACCGTATATGTTGTTGTTGTTGTTGTAGCGTGTACTGTTTTAGTTGTCTACAAATTTTACACGAAAATTCCGGCAGCCGATAATACGGAAAGTTTTGGTAAAAATTACTATTTTTGTAACGTACGTTTTACAGAATTTTCTCGAATCTTTTACAGATTAGTTGGATTTTCGGGAATTTTTTTACTATTCACTGGCATCCTTGTTAAATCCCTAGAACGTATTTATCAGAATTATTGTTTGTTTCAGCCGGCGACGGTGAGCAGGTGCGGCATGATCTACCTGGAGCCTAGTACTCTGGGCTGGCGACCAATGCTCAAGTCGTGGCTTAACACCCTACCCGAACCGCTGCAGACCGAGGACCAGCTGGATTGCATCTTCGCCATGTTTGAATGGCTTGTCGATCCGTGCCTCACGTTCGTCAAGAAATCGTGCAAGGTCTGCGTAAACTTCAAACAAAACTCGCCTGTTTTCCGCCTCTTTCCTATAGCTGTGCCGCAAAGTGACTGCGGTGTCATAGACATTTTTAGCCGACTGTACTTAAGTAACGGTTGAACATATGGTACGATTGTCGTCTGTCGGACGTCTATCTGTCCTCTTTTGTAACGGATGTACTCCGCCTAACGGGTAGATCTTAGGGAAAAAATTTACACGAGTTATTAGCCCTGTGTCATAAACTTAGGCATGCAAAATTTCAGCGATTTAGTGCAAAGGAAACATTTTCAAAACCGTGGTTGAATTGAAGGGGTAGGAGAAATGTGCGTTTTTTAACGGAAAAAACTGGCCATATCTCGGCAACGGTGAGAGATACGGCTAAGGTTATTATTAAACATCATTAGGAAGTAGCATACGCTCTTTCAGATGAAATGAAAATCATTGGCCTTGGATGACCTTAAAGGTCACTGACAACCAGTGCGGCCGGCTATCCTAGCGACAGCTGGGCTTCTTGTTTACTTTGAACTGTATTGTATTCTATCGTAGGAGTACATAACAACGACACAGCCGATGATGGTCAACTCACTGATGCAGCTGGTGTCCACGTTGATTCGCCGTCTGCTTGATGACCAAACTGATGATCCGGAACAGATGCTGAAAGTCACGCTCGACAAATTCATCGTGAGTCAAGTCGATATGCTGCTATAACTGGCGGTTCACAGTTCTCACTGTTTTTTTTTCTTTTTAGCTTGACGTCAAAATTTTTTTTTATTATAAGTTTCAACGCGAACAGTAACGTGACTGGATGAAAATAAAATAAGTAGTATAACATGAGCAAAAAAGTAACTTTTTTCTATTTTTAAAAATTATTCAGCCTAGCTGATACGTATGTTTTTGAGCCATTTAAAAGTAATCGTTCATAACACTGGCTGCGTAGTTGTTTGCTAAAAATAGTGTTACTGACGGACGTGAGCTTCGACAATTTTTTGTACAATATTCGACCACCTTCGAGAGTATTCTCTGTAGTTTTAAAAAATATTTAACGAAATAGCGAACCCCTCCCGTAGATTGCCCGAACTTAACAAATCAACCTGCTCATGGATAGCATAAATCTAAAAAACTTTCCGAAAAAAATTTTAAAACGTTAAAGGGGCAAAAAAGTGGCAGAAATAAAAGCGTTCAAAAACGTGGTTAAAAATGTCATCTCTAATTTGTTAACTTTCTGTTTAAAACCTAATGCTGTAGCTGCAGTATACATATAGCTTACTTACTTAGCACTTAGATCCTCCGGTCCTTGACAGAACAATAGGCAGCAAGTGTTCGCCATCTGCTTCTGTTTGTAGTCACAGCCCGGACGCTGTTCCAATTGACTCCTCGGTCCACCAAGTCTTCTTTAAATGTAGACCGCCAAGTCTTCGTTGAACGAATCGTCGTCTGCCACTACCACGAGGGGTCCATGACATGGCGTGATTGGCTGGTCGTCCAGGTGGCATCCTGATGATATGGCCTGCCATCCGAAGTCGTCTCTCTGCTACAATGTCCTGTAATTTTCGCTGCCCAGTCCGGCTTAGCACCTCCACGTTAGTCACGTGGTCCTTCCATGTAATGCCCAAAATCTTCCGTAAGTTGCGCTGGTGAAAGACATCCAGCTGCTGACATTCTAGCTGTACTCTTCCAAGTCTTGCTGGCGTATATAGCTGTAGAGACAATGAGGAAGGTGTAGAGGTCCAGTTTAATCTTGAGACTAGAACTAGAGAAGCAGAAAGAATCATATTTAATTTCAATTCAACCGTGTTGTCATAAGACCAAAAATGTTACTAAACTAAGTAAGTAAACTACTACCACTGTAACCTATTAGCTCGCTTCTGTGGTTTCTCGACATTTTTAATGAAAGTTTTCATAAGCAGTTCTTAAAATAAAAAAGCGTTGAGAAAATAGAAAAAAATATTAAAAACGTTAAAATAACTTGGCAAGTATAAAAAACGTAAAAATGTTTATTACATCTATAATGCGTATTATAAAGCGTGCTGATTTTGCTGTGTGCAGTCGGTGGTGATCTTCTCTGTACCGTGGTCGATCGCGTCGGTGGTGGACATCGACAGTCGGCAGAAGTTCGATCGGTTCTACCGCCAGCTGTTGGCGGGTGCGATCGACGACTTACCGGTGCCGAGCAGTCTGGCCGATAAACTCGATGTGCCAACCGCTGACGACGCGCTCATCTACGACTTCTGCTATCAAGTGCGTCTCACGCCTCGCAGTGTAGTTAATTGCTTGTGTGTGTGTTATTGTGAATTCACTGAACTTTTCTTTTTCTTATATTCTTGTTTTTTTGGATTATGTGAATACATTTTAGTTATTTTGTGTTGCGTGTAACCATGGGTAGCCAGCATTGATAATCTCGTGCTTTCTGATTACCCTTCTGTGTTATTCGTTAGTAGAATTAGTATGCTTTGGAGAATAAACTGTTTCTCTTTTTTGTGCCTTTCTATGATGTGTTTCAATTGATTTTTGCTAATTTCCCACAGTGTTTTTAGTTTTTTTAAAATTTTTAGTTTTCAATGTAGGCTTGTGGCTTATATGCTGTTTTACTTTTACTGTCTGATGTACATGTACATGCCTGCTGTTAGTTATTAAGTTGTATTCACAGGGCATTATTGTGATGTAATCGCGGTCTCTCCTTGCCCCCGTTTATCTGCCGTATTGTGTAGTTGAAGTTGTGGCGTGTCATTTTTGGGAAATTGAACGATGACGACCGTATGACAAACCCGATGTCAGAACGTGGGTCTCTGGCCGAGCGGGAGTTAGTACCACCAGTGTCTGTTTCACGTCCCTCACTTTCAATTGGTGGGGTGCGCTTTCCTCGGAGAATGCACGGGTCATGAAATCATTGGGCTTGACTATGTCAACTTTGGAGATCATGGCCACCCGTGTTTTGGAAGGGGGACACCCGGCTTGGCGACAGTCTCGGAATAGCACATGGATCGCTTTGGACCTAGTCCCGAGCGGTACGGGCCGCGCCCAGGATAGTTGTCGACCCGGCCGTTCAGGTGGTGGACGCCGTCGATTTATAATCTTCAAAATAAAGGGGAATGTTAATCTTAATCTTTGTGGGCACGAACCCCGCGATAGCAATGATGTCTGACATCATCCTTTAAATAATTTTGCTTTACTAGGCCTACACAGTGTCTAAAAACGTTTCAGAACGAACTGTTGTATTTTTTGTCTGTCCAGTGCAATGCAATAGCATTGGACAGCGTCTGTCGTCCGTCCGTCTAACGTTTGAGGCTTCATATCTCCATAACGGTGCAAGATAGACGCATGGTCACTATGGACCATTTATAGTAAAGCGCTGGTGACGAATCGAACGGTCACGTGACTGGCAACGTTAATTGTTTAGTTATAATAATAGCGAAGGATGACAATACTATTGTTGGTGTCTAATTTAAAATTAAACATTTTGATTTTTTTTCTGCGAGTTTAAACAGCTCACTGATTATATTTATACGGACATATACCGTAAACTATCGAAATGCATTGGACAAACTCTGCGTTCGTATGAACATTATCTTGTAGACATTTAGTCTACTTTGTTATGCTGGTGTGCGCTTGTTTGCAGCCGCAGTTTGGCCAGTGGGTGCATTGGAACGCGATGATCGCGGAGGTTAATGAAGAGATCGAATACAGCAAGAAGACAAAGAGTATCCAGGACACGTTGGTTCCGACGCTAGACACCGTACGCTACCAATACATGATGGACCTCTGTATTAAACAGAACAGGTCACCAGCCATCTGTTCTGCTTGAAACGTTGCTTTTGTTATCGGTTTTAATTTGTTTTATTTGTTTTTTTTTCTGCTGTTAAGTGCAATTTATGGACGGTTTTAATAGGCCTGCGGAAGCAAACATGAAATAGTTGAAAAACACACCTAAATGACTGCACAAAAACCCGAACCGCGTACTCTGTAAACATTTTAGCCAAAACAGAACCAAACAATTAACTTTTCTTTTGCTTCGTTTTTGTCTTATTTTTTTCTGCCTCGATTCGCAGTCTTATGTTTAACTTTTTACTGTTTTGGTCTGTTGTAGCTGATCTTCATGTTTTTGTCTGACACGAGGCAATTAAGCCCCATTCCAATGCGCTTTCCTTTGTTCGTTTACTTCAAATTTTTCTTCAGTCGCTGTTTTCAAAAGTGATTCTTCCCCAGAAAATGACGGATTTACTTTGTTTGAATTTTCTGACTGTGTATAAGCAGTCGTTCTTTCCAGTGACTCAACTTACAGAACGTCAACTAACGAGTAAATTTTGAGTTCTTTCAGTGTTTAGCCTTTCGTCTCTTCACGCCAGGTAAATCGAGTATCAGTTTGTCTGGCTGAGGTTAAGGTAGGGCGCGTTCACGCGTGTCGGTCAGCAGACAACAGTGTGTGATCCCATATGGCGGATGACGCTCCGTAGCTTCGCGATCGTTTCCCACAAACAGCTGTACACGACCTTTAAATCTTTTTATGTGAACTGTTCGAACACGCTGGTCTATTTTTATGAAACGCTTTTCCTGGCTTTTCGCGCATTGCCTGTCCATTTATTGACGCTAGCTCAAATATTTACACTTTCGTCTGTACTTGTTGTTCTACTAGCACACCAATGTTATTTACAACTAGAAAGCAGTCATAGCCCGCATGTACCTCCGCCAAGGCAAAGCTATTCGCCAGGTGGCGTTACCATCTTTGGTTTTGCAGCGGTTCGCTTATGCCCTTTTTAACGCAATGGTAACGAAAATTTCAAAGTGATCCAGAATCCAGAATTCCTGCCGGATCACCCCCAAAATTGAATCACTGGTAGTTTATGCCATGCCCGACATACCTCCAAAATTTCAGAAAGATAGGTCCATAACTTTTTGAGTTATCTTGCTAACACAGACAAACAAAGAAATAGACAAACAAAAACCGGCAAAAACATAACCTCCTTGGCGGAGGTAACTAAACATTTTACATAAATTTTTTACGTACGTACTTATTGTTGTTGATGTAAATGTTAATCTGATCATGTGTATAATTCTAAAGACCTCTGCTGTTCGTGGGACCGACGGGTACTGGCAAGACGGTGTATATTCAACAGAAGCTGATATCTGATCTTCCCAGAGAGGTCTACGTTCCAATGTTCATCAGCTTCTCCGCACGTACGACTGCCAATCAGACGCAGGTCTTCAACTTTCTTGTCTTCTGTAGATAGTTAAAAGGATTGCCACTGTGGACCATCTTGTAGGCCTCATTACAGATCTTACCCGTCCGTTTGTCGCCCCGTTCGTCGGTCTGTCCATTTGTCCGTTTTTTTCCGTACGGGCTCCTAATTCTAAACTAGTAAACGTAGGAACACAAAAATTGATGTGAACGTTTGTCAGGGATGAAATAATTCTTTAGCGCACGTTTTAGTTAAAAAGGTCAAAGTTCAAAGTTATAGATGCTTAAAACTGTGTGACGGTGACGCAAATATCTTGTACACTGTGTCCCAAAAAACGTCCCCGACATTTTCAACTGTATCTTGAAAAGCAATTATCAAATTTTAGTAATTTTTGGCAAAATTATTCCTGACACAACTTGCCATCAAATGACCATTCATTTTTCCACCTCACCCAATGTATGCTTCTGCACTACCTAGGAAAAGCAGATCAACCGAAATATGCATTAAAATAAACAGAAAACCTGAAAAAAAACATCCCCAACATTATCG
>Ga0209367_1009623_pt1 | contig 13055 bp, 5 predicted proteins | sample WorMetLIZISLAND2_FD_187412 | JGI IMG/M metagenome (GOLD analysis project Ga0209367, IMG submission 187412) | Marine gutless worms symbiont microbial communities from Max Planck institute for Marine Microbiology, Germany - Olavius geniculatus... ... | reverse complement strand
CCCCCAAAATTGAATCACTGGTAGTTTATGCCATGCCCGACATACCCTCAAAATTTCAGAAATATCCGTCCATAACTTTGAGTTATCTTGCTGACACACAGACAAACAAACAAACAAACAAACGAACAAACAGACAAACCAAAACCGGCAAAAACATTACCTCCTTGGTGAAGGTAATTAAAACAGAACAGCTTACCATTCATATCTGTGGCACTGGTGTAAGTTTGATACGACACTGTACACACTGCTGTCAACGCTTCGGAAGCTGGCAGACTTTGTGCGGCAGTCTGTCTTGTCTACACTGTCTGAACGCTGCTTGACATGTGCGACAGCAGCTGAGCAGCTGCTTGCTGTGGTGTGTTGCCTGTGACCTACTTTGTCACTCGCAAGGCTTGTGTCACAAAATGGACACAAAAGGTCACTAATAAAGAATTGTACAGAAAGATTCAATTGGCAGAAACCCTACTGCAGAAAGTGATACAGAGAAAGTTGCGCCTCTTTGGCCATATCTGCAGAATGGACGACAGCACAAAGATAAAGACCCTGGTGTTCGAAATGATGGATGATTCAAACAAAAGAGGACGGCCTCACCGAGAATGGTCAGATGACATTGAGCAGTGGTGTGGGGCAACCCTGCAGGAGTTAAGCCACGCTGCCCTAGATAGGCAGCGGTGGGCAGCGATAGTAACAATGGCGTCAGACACCAACGGGTGTTGAGCCCACGGTTGTTGATGATGATGATGATGAAGGCTCGTGCCAATCTAGGTCACAGGCAGCGCACCACAGCAAGCAGCTGCCCAGCTGCTGTCAAACACGTCAAGCAGCATTCAGACAGTGCAGCATCGACCCACCGCCACACAGTCTGCCGGCTTCATAGCGTTGACAGCACTCTGTACAGTGTTGTATCTAACACTGAAGGTATATAATCAACATGTCTCAACCAACATTAATTTCAGGATACAGTCAGTGATAAAATTACCTCCAACGTTACTCAAGATGAAACGTGACAGCAGACAACATCTCACGTATGAATTTAAATTACTGGTGACGATGCGTACATGATTACATGTATGTTAAAGCAGGCTGGTGGTGTAATGGAAAGGTGTTGGACTTGTGATCGTTGAGGTCATGGATTAGACTCCCAGTCGGGTTGCTATCAAATGATCACTACTTGGACGGGTGACTGTCTGCAAGCAGGTAAACCATCTAGGTATACACTATGTTTCACAAAAAAAAACCGGACCCTGAAACTTCTTGTTATAACTTCAAGAAAACGGCTTTAATATCAAAAAAAAACGTTGGTACAAGCAATCTACACGTATGACTAAAGTTACAGTAAATGTTCAAAATATTATCGTTTGGCCTTGACGCAGGCTTTGAGTCGTTTCCTCCACTAGTCAATGGCCTCGTCCACAATCGTCTGTTCCAAGTCAGCCCAGACCTTAACTGTCATCTGCTCTTGTTGTCATGGAAACCGTGCAGCTGGTACTCAGCCCATACCAAACTTTTCAAGCACAATGAATCCGCAACTGAATGGCAGTGCACTGTGTGAAAAATCGTTGTAGGCGAACTTATTTTGATAAATTTATGCCGACCTGCCTTAGGGGTCCATTTTTTATGAAACACAGCGTATAAGCAACACCAAGATCAACTCAAACTTCTGTCACTCTGGGGCAAGCAAATCGAACACCAGCCTGTCTGGCTGGGGTTAAGGTGAGGCACAAGGGTCGGGTGGCAGCTAACACTGTGCGATCCGATATGGCAGGTGACGCTCCGTAGCTCTGAGATGGACGGGTATTAAGAGCTATACACCACCTTTAACGGCAACTCAAACTCTGAACAATGGCAAATGGGATCCACCATGTAGATGTTGGGATTAATGCCGAGGTATTTTCCATTTCCACAGCCGACATCAGCGACTAGTGAACCGGGAGGAATCTGATCGATGAATTCCATGACACGCGGCCATGGACTGTGTCGTGTGCTACTGAAGTGTGATGCAATCGTCTCATACACCTATGCACAATCACGTTATCTACTCTACAACCAAAATCTAAAAATAATCACCACAGTGACACAGGCTTGCACTGACACAGAGGCAGTGTAAAACTTAGTATATGCTGTGCTAAAAATATTAACTTAGTGTCAAAATTTACGGATGCACTAAATTTCTATTGTAAAAATCCAGTCAAAATTAGAAAAAAATTAGATCGTGTAATGTTGTAAGAGTTTGGAACAATTACACAACAATTGGAGCAGCAGCAACAACAGAAGTATTGGATTCAAATGTCATATTTGAACTTATTATGCAAAATTATGACTGAATGTGTCGATATAAAGCAAACAAAACATTTCACAATTGTAAGAAACAACTTCTATTACATCCAATCTCCGAGAATCACTACAAATCATTACCAATATTTAGACCCGTAATTATCGGGAAAAAGATGCAGAGGCAAAATCACTGCAATTTGAGTTTATAGAGCAAAGTTTTAACACCGAAATGGACGGACAAACCTTGTGCACATGCTCAACTTCTAAGAGGCATTTATCGACATCATTCTCCAATGACTGCTGTTCATCACTGACATCAACAGACTGTAACTCTTTACAGCATGTTCCTGTTTTACTGGCACTACAGACACAGTTTCATCAACCAATTAACATGTAGCAGAAAAAGCTGAAAGAGTATGAAACTATTCTAGTGCTGCGATGGGTGACTGCCTGCAGGCAGGTAAACCATCTCGGTGCGAAGCCTGCCAGCTAGGTCGACTCAGCCTTCTACCCTCTGTGGGACGGTAAAATAAGTAGTAACTCATTTATATGGGTTACAGAAGGTGGGGACCTTGGTACAGCTGACTGGGGTTGCCTAGCCGGCCGCTGCGCCAGCCTGTGTCTGCAGGCTGCACACGGTGGCTGTGCAGCAGGTGGCTCTGGTTAGTGACGAAAGCGCATTAGAGGCGTGCGCATGCTCGCGACGATGCGCTATACATATTGACGACCTTTACCTTTTTTGGTGTAAATCTGGAAATCCATGCAAACCTAATTCAATTTTACATTCTTGTTCCACTAATAATGAACTACTTTATTATCCTCAAGTTTTTAAAACTTCCAAAGCTATAAAATTGCCAATTTTCAGATTGATATTTAATGCGAACAATATCCAGCAATGCTTGTTGTAACAAGTTGAAAACAAAACCCTGAAAACCCATCGAGTTGGGACTTTTCAAACAATCCAGGATTAACGCCCAAACCCAATAAAAAATAACAGGTTGGGCTTAAAATACATTCCACATTTCAACAATGATTGTATGATTAAAAACAGAACAGAAAAGATACACTACCAGGTCTCACGCTGACTGTCACACTGGCTAATGTACTCTGCAATATAACATTAAACAGGTAGTATCATTAACAAACACAGCTTTTGTATAACAAGCCAACTTTATCGGAGATACTTCAAGCCATACCAGGTCAGTTCCCAAGAGTACACTTTTGACAACGAGTGTATCAGTAATTTTTGCTGGATGCCACTCCTGTTTCAAATCACTAACAAATGGAGATAGCACCTACACAATAGCAAAATGCTATCACAGATCCGCATAAACATTCACTGCTCTTTAGAGCAAACCATTCATGCATCGGCACACAGAGTACAAACCAAATTTGACCCAAAAGTACAATTTTTTTCTTCCAAAACAACCAATCTCTTGATCCTCAGCTGTTGTAAAAACGACTTAACAATTAGTGAACTTGAACAACAACCTGTCGTCAAAATACACATCTTCTTACACATAAAAGTCCGAACCAACCAACAGGTCTGATGTGCGAAAAAGCTACATACTACACTGGCAGACAGCAGACTGTCGGACATTCCTGAATGTCAGCGAAGTTCGCACTCCACGCTTCAAAAGAGTTAACCCACGTGACTGCGATGACAAACGGCCGGAGCCTGAAGCCTTGATTACATCTGCCAAGCGAGGAGTTATGCCATGGTTCCATTCGTAGCGAGCCTTGTCCGACATAACAGCCACCGAGTAGCGTGGCATAAGCACACCAACATGGTGATCACCTCGGTCATCACATTTTCTAAACTCTATCACAACCTGAAATATTACCAATTGCATTTAACTGAACCTCATTTTTACTCAAGAAAGAAACATAATTTTTTATGCGCAAGAGCAGCTACTGCTGTAGCGCGTCTTAGCCATCACAATTCTGTCCATCTGTCTGTCCGTCACACGGGTAGATGAGTCAAAAATGGTGCAAGCTAGAATCACCAATTCTTCACTGTCGGCTGCTTGGAAGACTCTAGTTTCAGGAACCGTAAAGCTTATCCACAAATTTGAAGGGGGTCACCCCGAATGAGGGCGCTAAATGAGATTGAGAGGGGGTGGGAAAAATTTGCCATTTTAAGCCAATACAGCTGAGGAGACTGGTCGTGCCATCTGGCGCACTCTGGTGAGTGTCAGAAAAACACCGTTGCTAGGATGGGTGAGGACAGATTTTGTTCGCACCGGGCTTTCAACATGCACCGCTGTTGCACGTTCCCCTTTGCGTTAGCTGGGCTTTTCTTGTTAATCCAGAGGCTTTCTATCCATTTATATTACCATGCTACTGATAATAGTTCATTCATAAATTTCATTGTATAAGCCAGTGTCCGTTTAATATTTCTGAACGTGGCAACAGTCAATAAATAACTATCACCTATTTATCTCAAAAGACAACTTCCACATGACGTACTTTATGGCAAAGCAATCTCAACAGTAGCTGCTTTAAAAAAATTTCAACAAAAGTTTCATTTGTATGGTCATGGAACAGTCATGGGAAACTGTTTTTGAAAAAGTGTGGTCACCATGTTTTCTCACACAGGCTTTTTACTTTGATATGCTCAAGTTATTCTTTGCTGTAGAAATGTATCCAGTATAGCACTGAAAATCATGACCTATCGACACAACATATTTTTCCAAAGACAAGGGGGTGGGAGGTAACTAAATGGTCTGGGGAAGCATTCTGAGCTCTCACAGCAGGGTCCAAGACGAATTCCCAACTGCAAACACATTTTTTGCATATTTTAGAGTCACAGAGTAGCTCCAGCAGAAAATACACATTTTTTCTGTCCGACAACCATAAAATCCATGATATTATGCTTATTTTCCCTGACGTTCCATGACCTTAGCTTTTTTCCATAACTGTCCAGGCCTAGAAAATGGGCTTCCTAAATTTTGTGACTTTCCATGACTTTCCAGGACCTGTGATCACCCTCGTAAAAACAGTCATCAGAAAAAAAACATTATTACCTCCGCCAAAGAGGTTATGTTTTTGCCAGACTTTGTTTGTCTGTCCGTCTGTCTGTGGGTTAGTAAGATAACTCAAAAAGTTATGGACGGATCTTTATGAAATTTTCTGGGAATGTCGGGAATGACAAAAACTACCAGTGATTCAATTTCGGGGGTGATCCGGAAGGAATCCTGGATTCTGGATCACTTTGAAATTTTCATTAACATTGCTTTCAATGGGGCATAAGGAAAATCGCTGCCAAACTGAATATGGTGCTGCCACCTGGCGAACAACATGGCCTTGGCGGAGGTCTGCAGGGTCTGCATGGATCACCCTCATAAAAACAGCCATAAGAAAAGAAAATATAATATTAATAGATTGAGTAGTGAGTAGCCAGGACTTGCCTGAGACTGGAGATTGACAATAATGATTGTATCACCAAATGAGGAATGCGTATCAACATGAGATGGTATGCCTACAGTGAAAAAAACAATTTTATTCTTAGAGCTTCATGGAAAAAATCATATCAACCAACATTTCCATACAAAGACAGTAAGTAGCAAGTAACTACAGCCAGTAATCGATTGATGGTAAAAAAATTGCAAGATTACCACAATGGCACCAGATGGTGATTGTAAATAATACAGAAAATGTTATTGCTCAGTTCAACCAAAACAACGTCTTTGTTTACAAGAAATCTGAGCTAATGCTTACAAGACACGCAAAAGCCTATAGCAGTTCCTGTTCGCAAACTGCCAGTCTATCTCCACCCATTTTGTTGCAATTCATTCTTGGAGTGCGAGCTGCAGCCGAAGATCACACGGCAGACTTGCCAACAATGGTAAAATAACAAATTTCAGGGGGTACAGTTCTTTGATGCCCTCGTGCACAAGTTTCTTTTAACCTAGAAAATCGAAACTTGAGCCGACAAAATATACGTTCAATGCTGAAAATTTCATACGCAGCTTTTCCATGTCTGTCTCAAGTAGTTTCGACGCAATTTGCTCTTTAAATGTGTTTTGCAGCTCAAAATCGCCAAAAATCCATAAACCCCCTATTTTGGTGCTCAAGGTCATCCAAAGTCATTGAATTTGGTGTCAATTGAAACCCAGTGTATGACTTCCTATTGGTGATTAATAGTAACCTAGGCCCTATCTCGCACCGTTACTGAGATTCAGCGACTTATTGGCCAAAAATTGCAAATTTTCCCTACCCCCCTCTCATTTAGTGCCCTTGTTCAAAGTGACCCCCTTTGAATTTACGGAAAAGCTTTACGGTTCCTGAAACTAGAGTCTTCCGGGCAGCCAACGATGAAAATATGGTGATTCTAGCTTGCACCGTTTTTGACTGATCCACCCATGTGACAGACGGACAGACAGATGGACAGACAGACAGAACTGCAATGGCTAAGACGTGCTGAAAGCCATAGCTGCTTTCGCACATAAAAATTTCAATGCAACAGGAGACAATTATCTCTGCGAAATCTGAAAAAAAAACAATTCAGTTGCTGCGTATTAATATTCCAAGTTGTATTCTTTCCACTATCATAGTACTGAAGTAAAATAAAATTATACAAATATAAAAATTGCAAAATCCTTCCTATGCCGCAAAGCCCTAGCCCATATGGTGGCACTCATCTCCATTTTCTCAGCCCTCAGTCAGACACCAGTATACACCATAAGACCCTGGATATGAAGTTGGTGTGCAAATGCAAAAATTCATATCAGCATCGGCATACTATAACACAGTAACACCAAAAATTTTTTTCTCCAAAAATTTACAACGTAGCAGAATAACCAGACACTAAAATACATATTTACCAAATGCTTTGAATTTAGTACTAATACACTTCCATTAAAGTAAACTAGACCATGCCCAGAAATTAGCGGCCCCCTGCAGATAAGTTGATGTAAAATCGTTAATACCTGAAAGATTCTGTACCATATTTAAATTAGTCATCGAGACAGTCATTCTAAACTTGTCTTTAAAGTTTGAGCTCAAAGTGGCCACCACTGGCCTCGATGCAAGCTCTTGGTCTAAAGCAGGTGCGCTGCTGCTTGATCCCTTTGTCAATAACAACTTATTGAACGTAACCCTAATGTAAACAAACTCGTCATAATGACGTCATAATGACGTAACATTGAGCACACACGTTAAAGTGTGTACGTCATAATGGGTGTGACCGTAAGTAATGTTAAGATAGTGCAGTATCCAACATGTTGTGGAAATCCACGAACTACAAACTGAATTAGGCATGTTTGAAGCAGGGGGAGGGTGCTAATTTTGGGACACGGTGCATATTACTGTATAAAAATGTATCTGAAAAAAACACATTGTAATGGTTTCTCTTTACCCTGTCCTGGTTGATACTGATTAACTGTCAGCTGATCCGGCAAACGGCTAATAAGATTCTGCTGCAGTAGTCGTTCCATTAAATTCAAGCACTTCACCGGAATGTCACGTGGCAAAGGTGTGTGATCAACTGCATTGGCGGCGTAGTCAAACCTGTAGCCATAATGCACTACACTGCGGTGTTTCAGAGAGGCTAAAACATGCAAAACAAGCACAAAATTCAAACATGTACAGTACTAGGCAAAAAATTCATTGTGTTTCTTTCATTTACTTATGCAACAAGTGCTATATGTGTTCACTTACCAAAATGTTAATGCAACAGTGAAAATTATTAAAAATTGACCCACATTTGCCAAAGTTATCAGAAAAATAAACGTGCCACATCCTATGGACCATGGCAGTAGTAGTAATAGAAGTATAACTAACCACATTCAGCATTTGTCCAGTCTATGTCAGCCAGCAACTCTTCCTCTTCATCGGCAGAAATAAAATCATTCACAATTGTAAGGCCGGGAGGCACAAACACACTGCCACCATATGGTTGCGTAGGTTCCTTTGGACCTAAAGCAGACATGTCACATACATTGCTAGTGAACAAAATACTCTCACACACATACACATTTGATTTCAGTGTAACAAACAAACCCATTTATCCAAAGTTACACCAAGTTAAGCAAGATCCCAATACCTGAAGACTGTTGCAGTTATCGTGTTTCAAATAAATTTACACACTGTATTCATAATACACATATATTACACAATGTCTAGTGTCTACAGAACTATCAGTAAATAAGCTGCCTTAACTGACAAGTAACACAATCAGTAATCACCCAATTACTACATGAAAATAAACAAAACAACCAGTAGGTAATTCACACACATGTAAAGACATAACAACAGAAGCTACTTACAATTAAAGTGAGCCTTTGTAAATTAGAAAAAAATTTAATAAAATTGTGACAATGTTAACTTACATTCCGCAACATAAAGCAAATAAAGTTGTGGATCCGGAGATAGAGGATGGTCAGAATCGTGACTCAATAACCTTCCATTAACTTCATTCATCGCAAACACTGCTTCGTCAATGCTGCTGAAGCTGACGAATGCATATGGCTTACAAGGCTTCATTACAATGTCAGTAATGCATCCATATTTTGCAAACAAACTATATAGCTGTTCCCTCTCCACACCATTACTCAAACCGCCATTAGCCACAACCAAATTCTATACTCATACAACAAATATTACAAATGTTAAACAGAAATATTTTCACCAATATTAGAAAACACTCTATAGGTATGAAAGAAAGATATAACTGAGTAACAGAAATCCCAGAATGCTATTTCTAAGACAAAATAACAAACATGTGAGGGCATGCTATAAATTTGTACATCCAACTGTTGCACGAGACACAGGTTGGCACTAAAATGCAGCCGGCTGGCCGGCTGGCTGCTGCAGCCGACCAATGCTTACAGCCCGGCTGCAGAATTGTGCCAAAATGCAGCTGGCGCCGTTGCACTAAAATCCAGCTGGCAGCATTGCTGCCTACATACCTCCGCGTGCTGAGCACAGTTGTCCATAGCCTAATGTTTAAGCCTTTCAATCTACGAAATCTATGTGAAATCTGAGCCGTGTATAACAAGGCTAAGTTGTCCACTGACATCTTTTAAGTCTTGCGTTAAAATTTCTCTTTATGCAATCCTTCTCTTCTGCCATTGGTTCTGAAGAGACTTTCAGAAAGAAGTGTTTCTTATTGTTTGCTATTATTAATGATTTTAGCACTGTTAGTTGTTATGATTTTATGACTTGTGCTTTATCGTATTACTGACCATATTATGTGTATTTTGTGCTTATTGTATCTGTCTCTTCTGTTCTACCTATCTTATACGGGCTTGTTCCTGAAATAAAGTTATTGACTGATTGGCTCGTATTAAACAATTAATGTTACAGACATGACAGTTAATGAAATGCTTCACTGAACAACCGATCAACATGTGAAATTATTTCATCAAATACACAAGTTGCATATGCATAAATGGCACTAAAATGCAGCCGGCTAGCAATGTATGTGACATGTCTGCTGCATATTAGTACAATTGTACTAAAATGCAGCCGGGTCCGACTTAGAGTTGATCACGTGACGTGGGTTGTCCAATAAGGTTGCTCCGCTGCATCGGCCAGCCGGCTGCAGTTTAGTATTTACCCGAGACACAGGCCTAAGGCTGCAAATGTCATAAGAGCGATCACAACGAAACTGTTGCTTGATGATACAGGCCCAGTCACATCGCTGGCCGAGAAGCCTGGCTAAATTACCAGTCATTTTTCATCTTGCAATCAGCCCTAGCCATACTAGATACAGCTATGATTATCCATACTGGATTCTCAGCCGTACATTTCTCTAGGTAAAACCTTGGCGTCTAAGTAAGTCGTCTGCATTGATGTCACAGCCCAGCAGGCAGCAGCCTAGCAGCCCAGCAACAAGTTAGCCGTCACAATGTCAGTAAAGTAGTTATTGTATATAGTTTCACAGAGTTTCGTTAGTGGAGTTTCTTCAAATTCAGCGAAGTAACAATAACACTAAATGATAGTGGTATTGACACGATAGGGGCACATACCATCGTGGCGATATCGGAACATATTATATTTTCGTGACGTGCAAGAGTATTTCGCAACTTCAGCTGTTTCTGTACGACTCTTCGTTGTTTCTTTGACAACTTACACTCATTCTGTCGGCTGCCTGAAAGATTCTTTGTGAGATTTTGCTCACAATCTTCCATGCTTCGTGTTTATAAACAAACGTAGAATATTTATTAAGACGGTGGTGGTCTGTCGAGAACTTATCATCATCATTGACACTTCTGGACGCAGGATATTTTTCTTGTAGATATACTTCATCGGTTGATTCTGCCACACAGCGTCTAATCTTGCTTCAAATGACATGATCGTTGGTGCTAACACATCATACGGTAACGAGTTTTATGGATTGACTATTCTAATAAAAAAACTGTGCTTTCTTATGTCCAGTCTGCATTCCTGCTTTTAATGTGTAGTTTTAGATGATGCCCTCTTGTTACTTCTATGTACCACTTGTAGTGGTAAGCCCTCTTCCCCACAGGTTACATCATCCCATCTGATTGTCAGTTTTTGTCATCATACAAGTAAATTACGGATAATGTTATACGCATAGCGGAACTTAGAAACACAAGGAGTTATCTGCCGTGAAAATTTATTGAAAATAAATAGGCCTATATCATTAGGCTTATCTGCTGTGAATTTGCATCGAAACAAAGTATAATGAAGTAATTGCCAGTGCTATTAAGTACAGTATTTTCAGATTATACAAGCAATTATAGTAAGTTAGCAACTTCTGCAGCCTGTAGCCCTAGCCTATATATGTAATTGATCTGCTGATCATATCAGTCAGACTTGTGACCGGGGCAGACAATTTGTAACAAAACAGCATTGAAATTTCTATCTTGCCTATAGTAACTACCAGATAGGCCTACCTTGCATAAGGCTGGCAGAAACTGTGGTGAAAGAAACAAGTTCAACTTCCTCAACATGCAAATTTTTCACCATACCAAATTGTTATTATTGGGCTCTAATTGTTTATTCTCTTTTTTCAGCTTCAATATATACGTTTCCGTACATCAATTTTCACAACTTTTATCGAAAAGTAAAAAGATGCTTCCATGAAAATTAACGGAAAATAAGTACCAGGTAGTCGATTATGGCTATTTGCCGTGAATTTTCACGGCAGATATAATCTTCACTTAGAAATGCACCCAAGCTGTTGACTGATTGACTGAAAACAGACTCACTCGGCTTGATATTATGGAGACCTTTCTAAAAACTCGGGACCAAGTTTGATACCTCCACAGCATTGACTCCAGACCAAAACCAATATTGTACACTCGAGTCACAAGACCCTGGTCTCAAGATTGCATCACTGTAAATTAATACATTAGTAGAAGTATGTGACTGATGCAAGCAAAGTTATACAGTGCATGATGTCTACAAAAGCCTGCCAGATATGAGGTACAAGGAATTCTCCGAGACACTAAAAAGCATAGATGTTAAAAACATTGATTTGCAAATTAAAAAAACATTTAAATACATGTTTTTAAACTGTTATAAAAACATAATTAAAAACACAGTTAAAAAACATTAAACTGCAGATGTTTCCAATCGCTACTTTTTTGCCATTTTACATGCAAAGAATATCTAACTCAATATAATTAAAAACAAAAGCCTACCATTTGTAAACACCAAAGCCGGAATGTACTGTGTACAGATCAAAAACAGCTGAATGCAATTTGCCATGAGAAATAAATCATATTCCTAATTTTGTATGTTTATGTTTTAACAAGAACAAAAACACGACATTAAAAAGCACAAAAAACATTTTAGAAATGTAAAAAAAATAAAAAAATAAAAAAAAACTTTTATAAAAAACGTAAAAAAATGTTTTTTCACATCTATGAAAAAAGTTAGTTCATAAGAATAACGAGTTGGTGATGAATGAAAACAAAATAGATGTACTGTTACAAATATTCCAAACGTTGCCAGCATTATAATTACCAACAGGAAGTAAAACATTCAATAACAGTTTTTAGTAATTCTTGTAATATCACTGCTATACCAAATTTTAAATTCAATGCAAAATAGCAATACAACTATTTATCTGTGAGTGAGTGAGTGAGTGAGTAGGGTTTAACGTCCCACCTGACACAGTATAGGTCATTTCGGGGACGGCCTTTCCAGGCGGAATGCACACAAACGCATAATAATGGAACGGTAAGTTTAACCTTTACAGAAACACAAAATACAAAAAAACAAGCTAAACCTACACTTAAAATTGTAAGAACTCGATTATACGTGTGCATATGTAATTAACATAATGGTAGTTCTAATAATCTTCCCTGTTATCATCCAGACAGACATCAATGTGATAATGCTGTCTATTGGAGGTCTGTGAGGGAGTTCCATAACAGCAATTATTAAATGATAAACACAGTAAATGTACCACACAGTAAATTAATATTCTTAAAAAGAAACAAACTCGACAAACTTTTTTTTGTGAATGATTTGAGCACAAGACAACTTTTACATTCTGCACAAACAATTATTATCGGCTACACAGCAGCGTAGTGATTAACACTTAATATAAAATGATAGAATTAAAAACGAAAACAAAATAACAACGCACCTAACATACAAAAACTCTTAACAACATCATGGACACATTGAAGCCTTGACTAATTACATGTACAAACAGTCAACCAACCTTCAACATATAATACAAGTGGATTCTTCTACAATGAATACTGCAACTTATGTAACACATAAATTCACGAGCTCAACAAGGCACCAAAAGTACACATCTTACTTCACCACAGCATACAGGGTTCCCACTCTTTTAC
>Ga0209367_1009622_pt1 | contig 13056 bp, 9 predicted proteins | sample WorMetLIZISLAND2_FD_187412 | JGI IMG/M metagenome (GOLD analysis project Ga0209367, IMG submission 187412) | Marine gutless worms symbiont microbial communities from Max Planck institute for Marine Microbiology, Germany - Olavius geniculatus... ... | reverse complement strand
ATCAGACACAACCTATTAAGACCTATATCAATATTTGCCAGATCATTCAAATATACATTGAATAATATAGGAGATAGGACAGAACCTTGTCTGACCCCAAACGTGATAGCAAACATGCTAGAGTACCTGCCCTTTCGACGTTGCAAAGGATGGTCACTTTCGGACTGGTCCGGATCTTACCTTCGTTTTTGTTCGGGCCACGGAGTATACTTCAATCGTGATTGCCCTGACTTGTAGGCCTATAGCGGCCGTCAGTACGGTTGGTGTTTTTGATGGCCGTTTTGACGGCCGTTCGGACGGCCAGTGTGACCCCTCCTTTGGCCATCGCAATTCTGTCCGTCCGTCTGTCTGTCCGTCTGTCAGTCACACGGGTGAATTAGTCAAAAACGGTGCAAGTTGGGATCATCAAATCTTCACCGTCAGCTGCCTGCATGGAAGATTCTAGTTTCAGGGACCGTAAAGCTTTTTCATAAATTCGAATGGGCCACCCCGAACGAGGGCACTAAATGAGAGGGGGTAGGCAAAATTTGCGATTTTTAGCCAATAAGAGCTCGTGATGTAGCAAACAGACATATATTTGAGTCTTCTGCTTTTCCTCCTTTTTTTATTTTCCGTCGGCTTTTCTTTCTTCTTTCCTCCTTACTTTCCTTCTCTATTCTTCTTTTTTTCTTTTCCTTTTTCCTTTTTTTAGAAGTAAGACCCTAAAATTTAGCTATGGGGTCTAGGGGAGCGCCGTATAAGCTTCCCAGCGAGGTTTGGAACCGAGCTCCATCCGAAGTCGAATTTGGTGCATTATGGTTTTAAAATATGAGATCTGGTAACAACAATTTTAATTATTTTCTTGAAAATCAACTGACCAAATAACAAATTTAGTGTAGTTTAAACGTGTGCTTATGTTTTGTCTAAGGTATTGAGGGGCACAGAATTTAGTGGTTATAGGCCTATAATTTTAGCTGCGGTTGGAATCTCACTGCCTCAGTTTCTGGGCCTTGTGCCTTGTCGAAGTAAAGCATGCTAACATCGACCTATTGTCTACCGGCACATTGTGCGCTTCGTCTGCAGCGTGCGGTAGCCTGCCCTGCCACTGTCATAAACTGATTCGCCAGATGGCACATGCATCACTGCAGGCTGCACGCAACCTAACCAAACACATTCGTAACTGATAAAAAGAGTTGAAACTTGAAACTATGTTCTAGAAGCGTCGGTCACGTGTACAAAATACACTTCCGGCTTTTCCTATCCTTGAGTCAGAAACCGACGTGAGAGAAGCTCCGGCCACATAGAATGTGTCCGGAAAAAAGTAATCCCCTACTCATCGTGCAATAAAAATGTCAAATTCAACTTTCTCATATGCAGCATGACATACTTTCAAGGTTTCGCCCTGATGTAAAAACATTCTTGTTCAGACAGTCATATTCGTCTATTGTGCTTCAATTTGTCATGACTTGCGCGCTTTATTTGTGGTCCTGGCTTGTACTTAGGCCACGCTTAATTCTCATAATATAATGTAATAAGATTCTTATAAAACCATCTCATGGCCACGATCGTCTCACGGATGCACATTCATCCCAAAAGCTGGAGCCTTCTCGTAAACGATATAATTTTAATGTTTAAGTAAACAAAATTAGGCCTACGCTAATTTATCACCGCCGAGAGAGCACGGTAGGCTGCATGCCGACATCACCCTTAAATGCGCCATTGACAACAAATAAGCGTATTATCTTCTTTATACCAAGCATCAATAACATACAGCTAGCTGTAGGCCTTAGACCTGTAAGCGAGAGCGAGAGGGAGCGGTAGCGAGCGAGAAACGGGACGAGCAAAAGCGAGCGAGATTTTTCCTTTGAGCGAGCGACAATACATACGAGCGAGTCGAAGCGAGCAAAATTTAAAACGGCACATGATTTTTTTTACGCGCGACAGCATGTATTGCTTCTCGCGTCTTACCTATCGTCGAGGCGTCTGTTTGTCTCTCTGTCTGTCCGTCAGTCACACTGTACCATTGTATCAAAACGTTGCAAGCTATAAGATTACGAAATCTTCATCGTCGGCTGCCACAAATTAGCCTCTAGACCTACTTCCAGAATCCGTAAAGCTTTTCCAGAAATTTCACAGGGGTCATCCCGATCGAATGCGTTAAATGAGTATACTTGAGTATGCGAAACATTGGCGATTTTGAGCCAAATATAAGTCGCCGTATCTCATAAATGGTGCAAGATGGCCGAGTTTACTAGTAATCACTAATAGAAAGTTTCATAAGCCCTTTCGATTTACACAAAAATCAATGACTTTGAACGACCTTGAAATTCCAAAATAAAGGGTTTGAGGTTGATTGTTTCATGCCTAGCTTGACTCACGGGTTTGCTAACCTGCAGAAATTAACTTAAACTCTCCGGTTAACCTCGCGCACATTGTTCCACGCCAAATTTTGACATGAAACAAAGTGTCAGGTGTTAACCCGGATAATTCCCCGAGTTCTGAGTTAATATCGTGGCCAACCGTAACCCGTCCATGGAACAGTCTACTTTTGGTGATGTTTTTGCGTCAGACATCTATAGACTCCGGCGCACATATCGAAAGTAAATTGCGCCGAAGGCAACATGCGTAAGTTATGAAATTTTTAGCATTAAACAAAGCTTTGACAGTTTAAGTATCGATTCTCAAGTTTAATGAGACTTTCATCACTTTCACCTTGGGTATCACACATTCAAATATGAAGTACGCCAACTATGGAATCGACTTCGACGTGATTTAATGGAGATCACACCTCCTGCAAAAAATTATGAAGTAAAAAAACTACTTAATCTACAAGGTAAAACAAAATAGTAATCCACTGTTGTATTTTGCAAAATTTTAAGCAACCGCATATGAATTTTTCGACAGAACTTAACAATTTCTCGCTTGTTTCGCAAAATAAATGAATTATTCAGACTATACATGTATATTGATGGTGCATTGTAACCATGTGTCTGAGCTAATATCTTGCACCGTTATAAGGACTTCAAGTTGCGTTTAGCCTATGTTGTATAGGCCAAAAGTTCACTGCGCATGCTTTGCGTCACGTGACCTGTGGGAAGGGGGTCCAAAATGACCACATATTTGGAATTCCCCAGACCATATTGTTTATTCATTATACGACTGTTATGGGGCTACGATGACGATTAAGGGCCGTTTGTAGATAAAAATGTTATACATAGGCATGTTTTAAAGGCCAAAACGTTGACTGCACATGCCACGTGTCACGTGACCTGTAGTCGGGAGGTTAAAAATGACCACATATTTAAAATTTTTATAGCCATATTGCCTATTTACTATACAACTTTTATGAGGCTACGATGACGTGAAAATTTTATACAGGAGCGTTTTTGGCCGAAAATTTTAAAGTCCGTTTTTTGGGCCCAATTTTCGACTTTTGGGGATTTTTATGGATTAAATATTAACTGCGCCCTGATTCTTTCTGAGACTTTGGCGCTTTATAAATCATTTACTTACTTACTTACTTACTTACTTACTTCGAATTTTCGTGAGGCTGCGTCGTCTGAGCCATCGCGCGTAAAAATCTGCCGAGCGGTCTGACCTGTAGGCATATCATTAAAATGTTATATATAATTTTTGCATTTCCAAATTCTTCAAAAGTGAATAAATTTGCAGCTTTTGTTGAACGTTTAGAAGCCAAAAGTGTTTTACTGTCAAAGGGGCTTTGCATCCTTGACCTTCTGATCAGGGGTTCTGTCACTGGACCCCGCTGGGGGCACCGCCTCCAGATTCCCTTTATATATAGGGCTTCACATTTGTATTACGTGGGCCTCCAACTCTCTAGCGCCGGCACTGCCAAGAGCCAAAAAAACTGAAACCGAAAGTTGACGGCAGAAATGGACTTATTGGGGAGGGGCCGGTCCGGGGCAGAGCCTTAAAACTTAAAAAAACAAACGCTTTTAGAGTATAAAACCCGTTTGAAATGCATATTCTAGGTATAAATTTTATTAGTGATTACTGCACAAATTTATAGTGCACTACATATGCAACGCAAAGAAAAGGGCGACTTTTTTTACATCTTGGGAAACATGGCCCTTTTGACCCCTTAAATCCGCTTATGGAGAACCCAGTCCTCATTTGCTTAAACAAGACATAAGCACAGGTAAAACTGCACTAAATATGTCGTGCAATTTAACAGTTAATTCTTAAGAAAATAATTAAAATCGTTGCTATCAGATCACATATTTTAAAGCTACAGTACACCAAATTTGACTTCGGCTGGGGCTCCTCCGCAAACCCCACTGGGGGAGCTTGCAACGCTTCTCCAGATCCCAAAGCTAAATTTCAGGGAACTTATTTCTAAGAAAAAAAGGGGAAAAATAGGCGAAAATGGGAAATCAAAAGAAAAATAAGAAGAGAAAAAAAGAGAGGACAAAAAAGTGGAAGGGAGGCAATACACCGAATTTGATTTTGGCTGGGACTCCGCCCCAGACACCGCTGAGAGGGCTTACAGCGTTTTCCACAATCCATAGCTAAATTTTAACCGACACAGGCCTACTTCTAAGAAAAAAAGAAAAAAAAAAGCGAGAACAAAAAAATGACGGCTTTTTATGGCCCACACTGTATACATGTGTGAATCTGAACTACAAAACGTGATTATTTAAGATTCGTATTAATTTTAAGAAAAGTTATATACATATACGGTGTTCCTTTATTTTCTGCAGTATATAATTGTGTTTTTAGCAATGTATATTTAGTTTTATTCATCATTCAATGACAGCAAGTACAAAGAAGAAGCGAAAACGCATCATCAGCCAAAGAAACAAAAATAGACCTTAACATCAAAAAACCGTTTAGCTCACTTGTGGTAATCCAGACTGCGCCATAACTAAATTATCTTTGTGATTAAAAACATGTTTACTCTAGTAACAGCTTAAGTGGACATTTTAAAATGCATTTAATAGTCTCTGCAAATAATTGTTTTACTTGATGAAATATGAACATCTTTATTCACCGCAACAGATGGTAGCAATTACAACGTATTTACGATACAAACAATGAAAGAAAAAAGAAAAAAAGAACACATATCAATGAACTAACAAATACTGAGTGATCAAACGTCCATTTCAAATTGACCGGTTTAAATTTATAACAACATTTCTCTATCAGAACACTGGGTAACATACCTTAACTAACGAGCGAAAAGCCCGAAACTCATTTGCAAAATTGCTTTAAAAAGTCACTTTACCTGCATAATGCACCACGCATAATATACCGCCTAGCTCAATTATATTTTATTAGACAAAAACAATTTTTGTTAATCGACAAAAACAATCAGTTTTAATTCTATTTAAAATTTAAATTACTATTAAAAAGTTTACAGTAGTTCTTAATTTTTTTACTACAAAGTAATATTTATTAGTACAATATTTTATTCCGTATTTCAAAATTATGTTGAAAATGTAGGTTACCTGCATAACCTGCATAACTTTCAACGACCATATATACAAAAAGAATTGTCAAGAATAAAACCATACGCATATTTAAAAGTCGCTACAGTAGTTGTTTGAAGACTTGGAGTTAAAGCACTAAAATGCAGAATATTCTGGCACATAATGTATGGACATGTGGTCACACACTGCAAAAACATCTAAATGCAAAGTTTAATTTGATTTTCGTAAATATTTGACTGTACATTTTATTTGACCGAAACATTTTACTTTACATGTTTAAAAAATTACTTGCAATTTCTTTCATGTGCTTGAAATATAAGTTGCATTGTTGTACTGTGTTTGCTTATAATTTTGTTCGTATTTCTTGCAAGTAATAAAATTAGGACAAAAATGATAAAAACCATTGCCAAAAAAGTTTTTTGTCATAACTTTAACAGATACCGATTTTTTATAATGTTTGACTTTGTCATAGGCCTACTCTCTGGCATATTTTTAATCAAAGTTGATTAAATATCCAAGTTTACCTTAAACGAGTAGACATATTTGTGTGCAATAAAGTCAAAACAATTTAAAAGCAATTAATAAACAAAAAATTTGAAGGCACAAAATATTTATACAACAGTCGGATAAAAAGCCGTCTATAGCTGGCCCCGCAATTTATCCGGCAGCCGTCTTGGGCGGCCTTAGCTGATACGAAAACTCATGGATGCACTCCTATCGGCTGCGCCGGTACTGACACGCTGTGGCAGAAAAACTCTATACCGAAGTAGAGTATCATTCCCACTGATATTTAGCCAGCCAACTCAGCCTCCTGTCCTCTGCGGGATGGGAAATGAGTATAGCTTACGGGATGCGGGGTAAAAACTTAGTATGGCTGATTGCGGCGGTAGTATGTCTGCTTGCTGCAACCGCGGGTCAGCAAACAAATGAAAGCCAATGTCATTCGAATCCGCAGTTTAATTAATATGAAATCTTTATGGTTCAAAATAGCGGCATCCTAAAATCGGCGGCCCTCTTCAGTTAAACGTAACTTCAGCAAACAGCATCGGATTAAGGCAGTTTTTTCGCGGCGAAAATAACACGTAAAAAAGTGAAAAAAAAGAAATCTGAGCTAATGCTCATGAGACGCGCGAGAGCCTAGCAGTTCATGTTCGCAGGTAATCTTGATCTATCTCTATTTATTTTGTCGCAGTTCATTCTTTTTCAGCCAAAAATCTCCAAAACATCACTAAAACACCTATTTTAAAGTTCAAAGTTATTCAAGGTCATCAACGTTAACAATCCTAAGAAGCTCGTGTCCGTGTTTGTTATGTTAAGCAACATGATTGTCAGTGCCTATCTGCAACCATTTTTACGCTATAGACAAGCCAACAAAAAATAACCACTTTTTTGAGAGGTACGTAACCTCTCTTTGACACCCGCGTGCGCAGGCCTTCTTGAACTTAAAAAGTCCGGACTTAAATTACTAAAATCTTCATTTAATGCTAAGAATTTTATATGCAGGTTGTTCTCCAGCCATTTTGGCGCAATTCACTTTTGAAATGTGTGTCGCAGCTCGAAATCGCGAAAAATTCACTAAAACCCTTTATCTTGAGGGTTTAAGATCATTCAAGGTTATCAATGTTGAGATTTCTTAAAAAAACTCGTTTCCAGTGCTTGTTATGATAAGCAGCATGTCTGTGCATATTTGCAACTATTTTCACGTTAGACGAGCCAATAACGGTAGAATAACGTCTTTTTAAGGGGGTGCCCCCGTTTTATCCTCTTGTTCGTAGGGACCCCCTTTACCCAGCGGCATAAACTTTTGTCACAAAATACTAGAGACACTATGCTATCATACGGTGAAAACCCAAACTTTCTATCTCATCTGGTCTTAAATCGGTACCGGGTCGTGTCAGACAGACAGACAGAGAAGGACGGACGGACATAATTACAATCGCTAATACGCGACATAGCTAGCTAGGTCTGACGCGTAAAATGGAAAAAAAACAGGGAAAACCCGTGCACAGTTGGAACAGCGAGCTGCCGATTGGCTAAGACCGGCCCATCATCATCATCATCGTCATCAAGTAGCCAGCCTGCAGGCGATCAGCTCTTAAGCGAGTTTTCGCTGGTTGCCATGCAGCCGCATCTTTTTATACTACTTTATGGCCTTGGCGTCCGACGCACGACGAGCCATCGGGCTATCAGGCATTGTGTCGCTCCGCGTCCGCGCTTGATTATTCTGTGCCATAGATCAGCTGGAAGAGTGACGGAATTCTGACGGTCGGATTTGCTTCAGTGCAGTTCAGTTGAGTCCAATAACAGCATTCTGCTTCACGCAAGCATATAACAAACACTTATGGCACACAAAGAAAAAGCTGCGTAATTTAGCGTAAATACATTCTATGGTAAACTGTTTAATAAGACACAGGTGATTTTGTCGACAGCCGTATCATAGCTTAGCGGCTATTTGTACACCAATCGCATAAATATCCGGTCCTGCCCGGGCCGGCTATATTGATCCGGTCGCTGACTTGATGGCCTTAGCAGGTATGTGTTGGTTGCTTGTACTTACCGGTTAAGGCCGTGTCTCTGCGGCGGAACGACAAGCACCTTGCCGCCGCAGAGACACAGCTGCAGCTCGGCAACTGACGACCTCATCCCCAGCAAGTAGGAAATCTTGGATCGCCAGTCGGAAAGTTTTGTACTTGCCTGCAGGAGCAGCGTCGAATTTATCAGGAATATTGTACGCTTACGTATGGTGTGCGTTATTGTTACATAAATCTTTGAAAAACGCTAGCCCTAACGCTAATTCTAACCCTATATTCTACACTATAAACTCTTTAAGCTAATTTTGGTCACTCGTAATGCTGATACATCGAGCGACAATGGTGCCGCCGCCTGGCGAACGCAATTGAATTTTTCTTTTTCGTTTACTGCCAGAATAATAGCCTACAAGCTATTGTAACGGCTGCCGGATTAATAGTTACCATGGTCAAATCCAAAGGTGCTCCGAGAGAATGTTTCCCCAGACTCCGTTATGGCTATCGACGTCCCTCATCAACGCAACGCGATGTTACGATGAATGGCGGCATGGTTTACGTTTTAGTGAGGTGGTCGACCGAGTGATGCATAGGCCTATAGACATGACAGCGTGTAGCTTGGTTAACTGGAACATCATTTCAGACGAACAATCTTGGCTAAACGGCAAGATCGCTTTGTGGCGCCGCTTCGTGACAGCCGAGTTTTCCGTGCGTCCCATAATTTGTTTGAATACAGCGGCCGTACGCGTTTATACAAACTGAAAACCTTCGCAGAGTAAATGGACCGGAAAATATGCTTTCTTATCTAGACTGATGGCCACGGCCATTTTTCGTGTGTCCCACATGGGCGCTCATGCATGACCAAGTCTATACTGCCGGCCCAGCATAGCCTCGCCGACGTCTTTCGCCGCCAGGTGTGATCAGGGCCGAATTAACGCATAGGCGAACGAGGCCATAGCCCATGCAGGGCCACGCGCTTTTAGGGGCCCCGCGCTAAGATGCACTAAATGCATGCGGCCAGTTGATTTTGAGGAAAATAATCAAAATTATTGCAACTAGACGTCATATTTCACGGCTAAATTGCATTAAGTTCGATTTCGGCTGGGGCTCCGCTTTAGACCCCGCTGGGGGTCGATGTCAATGAAAGTCAATAAAATATAGAACCATTTTTAAAATTTTCCGCTGTTTGATAAAAAGCTATGACAATGCTAGTGAATTGCTTATTGTAATTTGTGTCGTACGCGTAAGGGACCTTGCGCATTAGAGGTTAATTTTAACAATATGCGCTATATAAATTTACATTTTACTTTACTTTACTTTACTTTACTGCAGAATACTTCGGTTTAGGGCCCTTCAGAGCCTTAACACGGCCCTGGGTGTGATATGTAAAAATTGGCCGCCACTCAGGTAAACGTCAGCCAACAGCCCCCGCCCATCAATCAGCCGATCGATAACCTGACACCGCCATGCACGCCGCGAAATGCGACGATGTGTGCACAGTCGTCGCTGGGGGTTCCTGGACATTGTCTGTTCAGTTTGTGATAAACGTCATTTATTTGTCTCGCTGAGACCTGGCATAACGACGACTGGGAGCCGGTAAACTCGGTCGTGGTAAACTCGGTCTAAGTAAAGTTGGTCCAGGAAAACTCGGTTTTGTTAAAATCGGTTGCAGATGCGGTAAACTTTGTCGAAACACTTAGTAATCAAAAACATTGCTGCATAAATTACACAGGCCTAATGTTTAGCTGCAATTTAACTATAATGACAATGAGAACCGCTTTTATATATTTGGTCTTTACGGCGCTATATAAATCTTATTAGGCTATTATTCATAAGTTTTCTGCAAATGACACACGATTCGATAAAACTTTCAGTGTTTATAACATTATCAACGCATATACAAAAATGATTAAGTGCAATAACATTTTGAACTTAAAAATAGACGCGCTCCTATGCAGTTAAGTCTTACAAACGTATTGTAATTTGTCTTACTACTGTTATGTTCAGTATTTAGAAATATGACGTTGCTTTCGACATCATTGCTAGCTGTAGCTCTTGCGAGTCTCGACCGATTTTTCCATTTCTGCACATGCAAAACCGTCAAGCGACTTTACCGAAACCGAGTTTACCTCGTCCTCGACCGAGTTTGCCTACACCCTGACGACTGCGTCGCCTTTCGTCGACTTCGCGCTGGCTACCAAGTTATCGACGGACCACAACCGCGCACGTCTGTTAGTGTTGCTGATGCTGCACTCCGCCGCCAGCCGGCGCCAAACTCGCTCCAGGTTTGCACTCTGCAGCGGCTGCCGCTGTGGCTGCTGCTGGCAGTGCCTTTTATACTGTATATCCCTAAACCTGACGGGCGCAGCTTGCGCCCAGTGAAAAAAATAAGGAAGGAGTTTTGTTCGGGTGTAGATCAAAACTTCCTTTTTATTTTTCACTGGGCAGACCACTTAACAGAACTTTCCCTTCTGTTTTTTTACTTTTCCTTATTTTTCAATCTACACACGTAACAAAACTTTCCCTTTTAAAGATTGAAAAAAGTCCAAATGGGGGAAAGGAACTTAAATCTATAAAAATAGGAAAAACTTGATTCCCTATTTGGGGGAGATAGGAGCCATCAATGGCGGCTGACACTGCAGCTGCGTGGTAGGACCAGCGTATGCGCGGTCACCGGGAACTTCGGGATGCGAAGTGCAATGAGTTCTAGAGTGAGACGATTGAAACCGACCGATCGTCACCGCGGCGATACGCTGCTTGGTCGTCGGCGACTTCCAGCGAGCTCAGCGATTTCTGTTGCTTCCGTGTTCTGCCCCCTTTCTCCACGTTGCCCATCTCTCTGCTCTGCTTCAGGTTAGCGCTCCTCCCCCATGCAAGTCATCGATTTTGGTATATACCACTTGAAAGCTCGTCAGCAGCATTTTTATATAAGAAGCGAGTTTGCGTCTGTCAGACTGCACTCGTTATTGTTAAATTTGTGGACATTAGCGAAAATCGTGCATCTAGATTTTTAAAAACCCATATTAACCCTTTCCTATATGAAAGGCTTCTTAAACTAAGGCGATCCAAACTTAAATTGTGGAAAACTATACGTTTAATGCTAAAAGTTTTATACGCAATTCAATCGTAAATACAAATATAAAGCTTTTCGAGGTAAACTAACACTGATAATCTAAAAACAACCTTAAGCCCTCAAATTAGAAAGTTTTGCTCATTTTTCGCGATTTTAGGTTATGGCACACATTTTAAAAAAATTGCCACGAAATGGCTGAAGACAACTCAAGACAACCTGCAAATGACACTTTTAGCCTTGAAAGTATTAGCAGTTTTAATTTCGGCGGGCGTCAAATATACCCTTTTTAAATTGCGCGACTTCTGTTAATCTATCATAGCGAAAAAACGTTAACAGTTTACAAAGCTATGTAAGAGCGATATGAGTCAAAACTCGAAAATGGCAAAAATGGTTTTGAAGCGATATTATTGCGTGTTGAATTCCAGACTGGCCCTTAAATACTTGAAAAATATTACTGTATATCCTAAACAAAATTTCGTTGTAGATACTTTTACTTAATTGACACAAAATAGGTGCCAAGCTAAGCTAAGTGAAAGCCGTTTTGGAATGATGCCTTCCGTAAAATTTTCAATTACAGTCGTATGGAATCTGTTAAATTGTTGCAATATTTTTTCTTGTCTAGATATTAAGCATTACTATGATCTACGTAGGTGGAAGTTTCTGTTATCATGTGCTACTAACTGCAGATATCTCAGTAGTGTGTTTTGTGTTCAGAATTTCAAGTACGGTTATCTTGGTAACCTTCAAAACTACTATTGTGATTCACTATGTATAAAAACTAACTGTTCTTTTGCATCCACCGTTTATAGTCATTTTGCTCGGTTGTACTTGGATGTTTGTGATCATTTTAACAGTTTAATTTCTCATTCTGTTTGTCATTTGTGTTCTGCACTTGTTGCGAATAAAGTGTTATATCGCCCTTACATAAAAGCCGCTTGTGAGAATGCGTATAGGCCTATATCGGTTATGTATACTCAATGTAATTTAACGCACAGTGAATTTGAAAGTTAAGATAATAATATTTCAATTTTTTCTTTCTTTACAGTAACGGCCTATATATTGTATAACTGTAATTTGCTATTACTGGCACGCCGCCAGCGTTGCAGCTGGTGACGTCACAGGCATGCATAATCTGCTGCTGGCCTACTGACGTCATTGTCACTATGACGTCACGCCACATGCGCGTACACGCAGACAGAACGATAGACTTAAATTCAGACATGCCTAGACGTGTCTTTCTACCAGGGGCATTGGCATTCACTGCAATATACGTGTGTCGGCACACACTGGTGTTCTACATTGTTTCGGCTTGTTACTTTTGTTTGTGTATTTTTATTTCGAGTATTTAGATCGGCTAGTCTTGTAAGGGCTAGTCTGGAATTCAACACACGATAATATCGAACTTAAACCATTTTTGCTGTTTTCGAGTTTTGACTCATATCGCCCCTACATAGCTTTGTAAACTGTTGAAGTTTTTTGCTCTAATTTTTGCTGTTTTTAGTCCAATTTGTCAAAATATTTGGTACTTGATTTTATGACAACAAATTTATTCACTGTTTTCAGAATACCCCCGGAGGGGTAAAAAAGTTGCTGCAAGAAAAAAATTATGTGTGATGTAAAAATGTCTGAGACATTTTAATACATGCTGTGCTGCAGTCAATTTTGTCTTTGAATAAGAACGATTGGTTGCCATGGCAACAGGGGTCGGCAGCGAAAAATTTAAATGACACCATCGGATAGCCAGGGCCCGAAAATAAGGGGTAAGTGCAAACAAAGCGCAGTTATCTTTTAAGCGGACCGAGTTATACCACTTTGAATTTTCCATTGGCTGTCCCTGTAGTTAAAAATAACACGAACTTGCATAGCAAAACTATCTCTGTTGATGATTTTAGAGGCATCTCCATTAGTTCTGTGCTTTCCAAGGTGCTAGAACACTGTATCCTAGACCGTTATCATGATTTTTTGAGCACAAGTGACAATCAGTTTGGCTTTAAGCGTGGACTAAGTTGTTCTCATGCTATTTTTACAC
>Ga0209367_1009621_pt1 | contig 13056 bp, 3 predicted proteins | sample WorMetLIZISLAND2_FD_187412 | JGI IMG/M metagenome (GOLD analysis project Ga0209367, IMG submission 187412) | Marine gutless worms symbiont microbial communities from Max Planck institute for Marine Microbiology, Germany - Olavius geniculatus... ... | reverse complement strand
TCCGAAATCGGGCCAAATTTCGCATGTTTTTCGCCCCCGAAATTTTTTTGGGGTGTGCCCCTCAAAATTTTGGACCGGCATTATAAAATTCGGCCTAGTACTGACCATCGTGCAAAATTTTGTGCCGGTCAGCCCACGCATCTCGGAGATCTCACGTTGAATAAAAAAAACAAAAAAAATCATGCGTAAAACATAAGTCCTTCCAAAAACTATCGTTTTCGGGCGGACTAATTAAGGCATACTACAAAACTTTAATACAGTAGTTATTTACTTTAAGCAAGTATTTAAAAAATTTTAACTGTATAACTAAAATTGTCATTAGCGTTAGGTTGTCCACTATTTGTAGTTTTACCTAAATTTATTTTCACATATATTGCAGCAACAAAATTTAGGTCCGGTTTTTCCATCTCCAATCAAATCAAATTTGATCGCCGATTTACTGATCTTGGATTAACTTGATGTTCAGAATTGATCGTCGATCAACCGTGTTTCGTTTTTCCATGCATTTTCGATCTCCAATTACGTGATCGGCGATTAGCTGATCGGCCATCAACCGAGCCTACTTTATGCCAATCTGATTGGCTGAGAGTGACCTCAATTTGCAGTGTTATGCTAATGGGCATGCGCTGCGAGTGGACGCTATAGGCAGTAAACGTCGTCACAGCAACGATATCAACGCTGCGTCTGCTGTCAAAAATACGTTCTACCGCAAATCAAATTATACGGGAGCGTCTATCCATTTTATTTCTCCACAAAATGCTTCCACATGCCTGGAACTTTATTTTAATGCATGAATTGCCGTTCTGAGCAGCGAAGTGAAGCGACGTTTCTGGCGCGAATAAGCAACGAACTGCAGATTGCCACGTTTAATCGTCAATTATCTGACTTGATCCGCCAATATTCGGCCATCAACTTGACGGGAGATTTGATGGACGATTAGTCGCTAATTGGCGATGGAAAAATGGTTATTGAGATGATCTCAGATCAAGTACCGAAGTTGATCGGAGATCAATTTGATCGGCCAACAAATGTGCATGGAAAAACCGGACCTTAGTCATTAAAAATTTGCAAGGTCATAAAGATCATATAACGTCTGTAACTTCTGTCCCTTAGAGTATTCATCAACCGCAGCGTATCAAACGATTTGGTTGAACATTGATGTATTGCGTAGTACATTGGCTAATCAAGATATAGGCATGCGATAATTAATAACTGTGCTAATGCTAACATATTACGCCCATGCTCTAAGGATTATTTTCTAAAGAAACACAACCAGAGATGTAGTACTTGGTACTTGTACTTGTACTCGTACTTGAGGGTCAAGTACTTGTCGACATGTGGCAAGTGCTATATTTTTATTTTCAAATATTTAAACCATGCCTTGTGATAGAGTCCAATGCCCGAAACAGTCCAAAAAATTGTGAAAAAATAAACATGGATATAGGCAACATTGCAGTGAAATCTTTTACTAGCCGGTAATTCAATTACTTAGCGATCTGTTTCGCCAATCACTGCTACTTAGTTGGACCGCTCAGCTTTAGCTCTACAGTGTTGGGCATTAAAACAAATTTTCTCATTATAACTTGAAGAACAGTGATCCAATTGTAATAATTTTTGGTATGAATATCCCTGACATAACTGGCCATCAAAACCTTACTCAACTTCTGCTTCTGGGTTAACTGAACAAGAAACTTGAGCTAATGCTCACGAGAAGCCTAGATAGCAGTTACGGTTCAGCAGTTTAGCTGAGAATTGGGGTGTTCACACTAAGTTAATATACAAATACCAAATTTTATTAAACATAAAATGACATCAAAATACCCAAAAATATCTACTAATACATGTCTCTTGGACTTGGCAGCAATGTAAATAATCTCAACTAATGTGTTTCTTTTTTTTCTCTTTTGCTATTTTGAGCAACCGATGTTACGTTGCTATATGGGCGGCCAGCTTGATAGGCATATTCCGCTTCTCTGGCAGCCTGCCATTGTGTCTGTGTCTCAACTCATCCTATGGAGGTCATAAAACTCAACTATATGAGAGTGACACTGACAACTTAGCCAAGTCTACAGCATCAACCAAAATAAACAAGAACCTAAACCATGCCTAACCAGACCAAAATAAACCTAATTTAACATAAACCGTGAAATAGATCAGATCTATTGTGAAAAAAATTCCAACTCCTGCAGCCTTCTTAACTTTTTTTCTGTGTTACTGGCAGAAATGTAAGACAAAAATCTGCAAAAATGGCAGATAAGTAACTGCCTAGTACTATACAAATGTGCAATCAGTTGGAGCAACAATAATGTCAGCTTACCATCCACTCACTGACAATCACATCAACCCGCTCAGGCAGCTCTATATCCTGCACAAAGACATAAACAATTCACCAGAACACTTGCATCAGCATGCTTTCACTAATTCACATGCCATGCAAAGAAGTCAATATTGTAAAAAATTCAACAATGATTCATCCTGGGTAAGTTCAGTAACTGTACGACATTATCTATTAACAGTCTGCTTGGCAGCTAAGATGAAAATGATGCAAAGGACGAACACTTACTGGGTACTGCATAGAAAAAGAATCTTATTAATCTAAGTGTCAAAATCAAATGTACAATAAAAACCAAACAGCAAACAACTAAGAGCAAACAAAGTAACCAAATAACTAAATAAAATAACTAAAATACAAAATATAAAGTAAGCTTAGTTACCTCAATTCTGCCGTGCAAGACAGTGATGCGATCGTGCATGGCATTTGACTGGACTACCAAGGCAGCTTGTTCTGACATTGTGCTGGCTTCTATGGCATAAACTAACGTCAAACAACAATCAGCTGTCAATTTTATGCTTACACGTTCACAAACTGTCTTCTCTTAATGATTTACTTGTGATTTTATTTAACCAGAACAATTTTAATCACTGGGTACACCAGCTTAGACTACTCCCAACAGTTTTTAAAATTACTGTGGCAAAAATTTCATAGGCCGAATGACTGTACTGTCACTAAAAGAACAAGATCATTACTAATAAAAGGTCCACTTTTGTTATTCTGACTTTGATTTTGTTTATTTTTTATTCAAAAATTATAAAGGTTAAAGGTACCGCATAGCTCTCTATAGCAAATGCATCACAGAGCTACGGGGCATCACCTGCCATACGGGATTACACAGTCTTACCTGCCACCTGACAGAGGTGAACGCGCCCCGCCTTAACCCCAGCCAGATAGGCTGGTACTCAATTTACCTACCCTGGAGGGATGGAAGGCTGAGTTGACCTGAGCAGCTGGTTACATACCAAAATGGTTTAACTGCCTGCAGCCAGTCACCCATCCAAGTACTATCTGGGCCCAGTGTAGGTTAACTTCGCTGATCAGGCACAATATGTTACCGCTATGCCACACCACCAACCCTAGTGTCCATATCAAAGAAACAAAAAATACTTCATTGAGGTAAAATAATTGTGCAAAAATTGTGCGAGTAATTACAAATTTATCTCCCACAACTGGACTCATTGATGAATAATGGTGCAGTTTTTGGCACAACCTAAATATACCAGGTAACGAAAAACTTTATAAAAAATCGCATTTGTTGTTCTTTCAATATAATCACTCCGGTAAATACTATCAAACTTCCATGTATCTTTTAAACTGTCAAGGTACCTTTTAAACTGCCAAAATTAGACGAAATGGAACAATGTCTTGTTTGGACAGAGCTTGCCATGTCAATGAAATCAGGGAAGCTGATTTATGAAACCACTAAAATCAAAGTTAGTGGTAATAAAATACAATACCTTTCTTGGCACCAGCATGAACACAGAACATGCTCAAAATTCCTGCAGCAATACAACATAAACTTTATCACAGAATGAAACCTTAATCACTCCACATTTAAAACAGAATCAACACTGCCAGATAATATTTACAGCATGGAATTTAAATTAGTGTAGAACATTTATAATTAAAAACAAGAGCCCAGTTGTTGCTATGGGCAGCCAGCCATTGTCAAAGATTGTATATAAAGTATAATATTATGCTAATTATTAATAGTCTTTGCTTGCCTGTCACTACATTTAACATTTCATTTACTTATTTAATATCAAAACCACTATAATACTTAAATTAAATTAAGTTAAATTGCTATGGGTATTTATTAGGTAGCCTATCAATAAATACACTATCTCTAAAAAAACGTCCCACTTTGTAACTGTCCATACCTTTGACAAATATTAACCGATTTTCGAAATTCTTTCACTGGCACACTTTTTGGACAATTGACAATTTGCAATAAAGCGGTTATTGAATATCCCACCCCACCATAACTGTGTTGCTACATTACCTTGTGAAATATAAATGCGAGAAAAAACTAGCAATACTAGGCAACAGGCGTGTTGGGAGATGAAAGACACTTCAGACCAAAATCGCAACGAATGATCTGTACAATGCTACGGTGTATCAGACCCATCTTTGTGAATATCTGGCGTGTCTGGCCTTCGTGGTTTAGTAAGGCTACCAGTTCATCCACAGTGGTCACGTTCTCTTCAGTATGTGCATGCTTCAATCTGCCGCTCTCATGCCTAAATTGTTCAACGCTTCCTGTTGTCCAAATTCTTTTAGTAACGTGTCTCAGTCCTTCCCCGTTTCTGTTTATCTTCAGATATTTTGCCAGTATTCTTTGTGAACTGCATTTTTTGAACTCATAAAAGTTCTTAGTTAAAGCCTTGTCCCCATTGATAAATGCACGTTACACTACGGGTGTATTGTCACTGCATGAAAAATTATTTTTTACAATAATATGAGCTGACTTTGTTTAGGAACACAAAAAATGTATTTAAAACTAAACATTATTAGCTGTTAATATAAAAAATTGTTGAAAAATTGTTTTTAGAAAATAATTTTTGCATATGTATTACTAGGAGTTTAGACATTTTGGATAATTTAAGTTTCACATGTAGTGTAGAGATGCAGTTAAGGTGTGGTGGTATGTTTAATAATAAGACTACTGCTACTTGGCCACAAAGTGTGCCAGTGAAATTTTTTTTTTGAAAATTGGTCAATATTTGACAAAGATATGGACAATCACAAATTGGGACGGTTTTTAGACACAGTGTAGATGGAAAACATTGTTTCCATGCACATGAATGACAGATGCAAGTGACAATGTTGCATTGCAAATTGCAGCCAAACGGCTTCAATAGTAACATGGTTACTACTGATAGTGCATAGGAACTCGTCACCACCCTTTCCAACAGCACCACTGCTTATCTCAATGATGTATTGTTTAGCCACAATACATTTTGTTACAGAGAAACAACAGATGACAGACAAACATATGACAACATATGTCCATCATACCATAAGCATGACCATTAATGTGGTCAGACAGTAATAAGTAACAATGAATATCACCAATAAGTGACAGTTACCTGTTCCTGCTCCAACATCCAGTACTACTTTGCCACAAATGTGTTTGTAGCTATGCAGGATTGCCGACCTACAAACAGCCAGCAATAGCTCAGAGTTCAGACCAGTCTGGTAATAATCACTTCAATCAATCTGCAGGCAATTATATAAAGATCATTATCACTAGCACAATACACGATGCCACCACCTGCAACTTATTCTATAAACAGTAACTCTAGAATATCGTCTAAATCACTTACATTTAATCCACTTTCTATGACTGTTTGTTGTTTAAAACTGTAAACAACCAAAACAGCCCAAAACAAAATGATTTGAAATAAAACAGCCATATAACCAGATGATGTGTATTATTAACATATATTTATAAAAAATTAAATAGACTAGATGGTAAATCAGGGACAATAGCAACACAATATGGTTGTATTCCACAGTAACATGAGAGTGATCTAAGTATATAAATTTAACAAGAGAAATAACCGATATGCCTGTGTTCGAACTTCATCTGAAATCATTTGCTCATGTATGCCAATATCTGCATATGACCTACAATGCATAACATTATCATTATATGCTACTGTAACAACAATCCACATATAATCTCCTAATTCCAATCTATTTGTATTTTGTAACTGAAAACAAGTTTTTCTTTTTCTGATTAAAACCATGCATTATGGCTTAAGCAATACTGACATTTCAATGCAGAAATCACACAACAGACAAAAAGTAAGAAATAACTTACATAAAATATGGATCTTCATCATCTGACATTCTTCTTCTGCATTTTCAAAACAAACAACAGTCTCACAAAATGCAAAGTTGATCAATGCAATATGTCTAACAAGTGACCAGCAGATTCATAAATGGGAACTATCGGGTGTGGACCTCAGGTGTGAAATCAGTCTCGTCCACAGTGACTGCAACAATTGGAACAGCAGCTATGAGGGTGCAGGGAAGAAGAAATGCCACTTAGCAAAACTTCATCTTAGACGACTGCAGTCACCTTTCTTCCTAACCATACTACATACGACTATGATGTGAGAACAAGGCTTATTAGCCTTATTACTAGCTACTTTCCTCCTAGACAAACTAGATTCGTCACTAATGCAATGCTGAACTGCATCAGTGATGAACACTGTTTACTGAAAGCTGGTGGTGCCATTTAAACTTCAAACAACTCTTTGTAAAATGTGTTCAAATGCATACATGCAACATTTGAACTCACTATAAACAAAAACTCTAAACAATGTAATAAAACGATGTTGCAGACTTACTTCACAATAATAAAACACTTTAATGTCTCTATTAATTAATGCACTGAGCGAAAATAAACAATGTCACATGACTGCTGTAAGTGAGCTGTTAAGGGTGTGTTCAAAAACTAAATTATCATCATTTACTTAAGAGACGTATGGATTTAAGAACAAAAAGCATAAAATTAGCTACTTTCAGATGTTATGATTTTAAAAAGTTGTCATTCAGTGTCAGAGGTGTAAATTTATATAACAGCATAACAGAAAAAGTTGTCTCTCAGCAGAATCAGTGATACATCTAAATATAGATTAGACAAATTTTGGAAAGTAATATGCTCTGTTTAATAATACTTAAGGCCAACATAAAAGGATCTTCAAGCAAAAGTGCATTATTTGTCCGCCCCAAAGACGGTATTTTCCAGCAGCCTTATACTTTGTTGGCATAATTTTTTTTAATTTCACAACATATATAAACCTAAAATTAGATTTTTGAGAATTTTAAAGTTTTTTAAAAATGTGCAAAATGTAGGGTTCTTCAGACCAGTGGAAGACTCTGTGGAAACTGCATTCGACAGGTAACACCATCAAAAAACTCGGTTTTTGAAAAATAAGTAATAGGCATTCTGTGTTGATTGGTGTGCATTGTTTTCTCACTTTTAGTTGCAATTGGAGTTGAAAGTTGCAGAAATTAGTTACAGCAAACAGTTGCAGCTAATTTTTGCAGCTATTTTTTGCAACTTATACCAACTATTTCCTGCAACTAATTTTTGCAACTAACTCCTGCAACTTTTAGTTGCAGCAATTAGTTGCAACTTTGTTGCAACTTATAGCTGCAACTATTTCATGCAAAAGAATTTCTGCAACTAATTTCTGCAGCTTATACCTGCACCAATTGCTGCAACTAATTCTTGCAAGTTATAACTCCAGTTAATTGCTGCAACTATTACCTGCAACTAATAGCTGCTTTCAGTGCTTAGTTTCTAGCACCTGTAAGTCTGTGACTGCGATTACAACTTCGGCATTGTCACAGATTGCCCATGATGCCTTGCATGGTCTGTGTGACCTGGTGGCTGCAACTGTTAGCTGCAACTATAAATAAATACTTACAACACTCACACTACCGTGCAAGGTGTGATTTGTAACTTATAGCAGCAATTAAATCCTGGAGGCCGAAATTAATAGACAGACCGAGTTTTTCAATGGCGCCACCTGATGAGTCATAATAAAGCAACCAGCAGAGTCTCCCATTTTCAAATTCCAGCCCTGATTGCATTGGCCAGTCAAGTTCAAGTTCAAGTTTAATACCCGATGCGAGTTTGTGAACGCGCACATTCTTGTGTACATGATTAATGGCTATTTCCGGCAAGGGGTAGTGTGTAGTTTATACTGGGCGCAATAGGAATACATTGCGCCGGTTGCGCCTATTATTTCACATATATACTGTATAACTACCAATAGCCTTCTATGGCGCCCAGTAAACTACTAATGGGTGCAGTGTTATCTTCTCTCTGCTGCAGAACTTTACTGGGCGCAACTTCAGGGTCTGCAGTATTAGCTTATACAGTGTATTCCTATGGCGCCCAGTAAACTTCACTCGTCCCCCGGAAAGTTTTTTGGCAATTGTAAACATTGAAATTTTAAAGTGATTTATTATTAACTAAACGGTTTTCATTGTTATTTTTCATCCCGCGTGACACTTATCAAGGTATCTGTCGACATCTTGTGTGAATAAAACATCGTTTGTAACCGTGTGCGATGTTAAAACTTTTCACCATTAGGCGAGTTGCTCATAATCAATGCCGTCCTGTGGACGAGATCGCGTCCCCGAATACCCCGACCAGACCATCTGAGTAGCAAACTATGCTGACGCCCTGTAAAAATTAATCAACCACAAATAATGCGACCTATAACATACGACAGACCAACAAACCAACCTTTTCAGTGACACTTTTCCTTCCGTCATACTACTTTTTTACATAAATCTTACTTTTTAATTCGTTTTCTCCGCCCAAAATAACAACATAGAGTATGTAATACGATTAAATGTAAACATTGGCAAAATGCTCCAACTAACTATTGAGTTGCACCAAGTAAACGTAACGTGACTTGGAAAATGCCAAAAAGGTAATCGTGATGAACGACGGATTAACAAAAAAATTCGAGACGCTACCACCGCTGAAACAAAACGACGGCTAGATGTACTGCTGGGTCTGATGGCCGTGCGTGTCATCTCAGTCTGCACCGTGTGTAAACAAGAAACCCAGCTTTCGTTAGGAAAAGCCAATCGTACGTACGTCTACGTCCGAAGCCTAGCGTCCGACTTCAAATCACGGAGAAAAAGCAATTTTCGTAGGTGACACAGTTCCATGACGCTGTGTTAACGAAACGCTGCTGTCGAAAGCTACAACTAACGCCAGTATAACGCACGTCGCGCGCGGTGACACGCGGTCGTCTCGCCATGTTATAAACAGCTACGTAATAATCAACAGAAATGTCAGACGCAGGCTTCAAAAATTTTTCTTACAATAAAAACGCTTAGCTGAATAAAGACGCGCTACAGCCGATACAGTTCCTGTTGCAATACTGACCTGCAAGGTCATCCAAGGTCAATGATTTCTATCTCGTCTGACATGGCCTATGTTACTTCCTAATTAGTAATACGGTAGTAACCTTGGTCCTATACTCCTATTATCCTATTCCTATATCTCTTACCGTTTCCGAGATACGGCCACTTATAGCTTAAAACTTTCTATTGCAAATTGCGGCCAAACCGCTGCAGATGGAGACATGGTTACTATTGACAGCCTATAAGAAGTCGCCATCGCCCTATCCGATGGTACGATCGCAGACCCCCTACGACTTACCGTTTAGCTACAATACCGCACGAATGACATACCATAGTGCATTTTTAATTATGACCCTTCAAAATCATTTAAGGTCAATGATTCTCATGTGTTCTAAAAGGGCGTATGCCACTTCCTTTTAGTAATTAATTGTTGTCTTGGTCTTATCTCTCACCGTATCCGAGATTGGCCGGTTTTCCATTAAATTTCTCACCCCCCCGCCCGTTCATTCAACATTCAACCTCTTTTTCGAAAACGTTCCCCTTGCTTTTCATGCCTGAACTTTGCATGCCTGAGTTTCACACACATAAGCCTAGCTAATTTTTGTGTGAAAAGTTTTTGGGACCTAAAGCTTAGCCACAATACATCCGTTACAGACAGACGGACGGACAACGACAACCATGCCAATAGCTTGACCGTTACTTAAGTACAGTCGTCTAAAGAAGTGTCACTTTTATTTTTTGAATATAACCGCGTGAAACATAGCCGATTCTGAAAACGTTTGGCACACAACATCAAGAAAGAACTTGACGTAAACGACTTAACTGTGCTTTTGGCCAACTCACCTTAATAATGTCGCTACACTATTTTGTGAAATGCAGAAGTCGCAGTTTAGCTATTTACGAGTACAAGAAATGAATGGCCCAGTCTATCCACAGCTGAGATTTTTGTCTGTTTTCTTTCTGACATGATTTTGGTGGCTACATCTTGCCTACATAACAGATAGGACGTGTCCAAATATTGGGTGACCCGCGAGTCCACTGTCCACCAGGATTGACGCCTGTGATTTTAGGTTGTCTTTTAGTCCCCCAAACCACATTTCACTTTAACGGCTAGGAAAAACAGAGTATGCATTTTGCAGCCCGCTGCATTAATTGACTGTCGAATATGTAAGCAAAAAAATGATATGACAAGAAGCCTAGCTGTCGCTAGGGTGGGGCCGACCGTACCGCCTACGTCCGAAGCCCAGCGTCCGACTTCCAATCACAAAGACTCGGAGAAAGTAATTTCTCAGAGGTGACACAGTTCCATGCACGCTTTGTTAATGAAATGCTGCTCTCGAAAGCTACAATCAACGCTTGTATAACAGACGTAGCACGTTGTCAACTCGTCAGGCAACATAGACCTAAATAGTTACAGTCGTAAATAACCAAAGCAAATATCGGACGCAGGTTTCGCAAATTTTATGACAATAAAAACGCCTTGCTATTGAAGACGCGATACAGCCTATACAGTTTCTGTTGTAGTAGTGACCTTTAAGGTCATTTAAATGCAATGATTTTTGTGTCTTTTGAAAGCCAATATGCGACTTTTTATTGGTGATCAAGAGCAAACTAAGCCCTACCTTTCACCGTTTCCGAGATAAAGCAATTTATAGTTTGAAACTTTCAACTTTCCATTGCAAATTGCGGCCAAACCGCTGCAGATGGAGACATGGTTACTATTGACAGCCTATAGAAAGTCGCCAGCGCTCTACCCGATGGTACGATCGCAGACCCCTTACGTCTTACCGTTTAGCCACAGTGCCGCACGACTGACATACCCTAGTGCATTATGACTTCTCAAAGTCATTTGAGGTCAATAATTCTCATGTATTCTGAAAAGGGTGTATGCCACTTCTTTTTAGTGATTTATAGCTATCTTGGCCCTATCTCTCACCGTTTCCGAGATATGGCCGATTTTTCATTAAATTTCCTACCCCTCTCCCGTCCATTCAACCCCAAATTTGAAAATGTTTCCCTTGTACTACATTGCTGAAATTTTGCTTGCTTAGGTTTATGGCTTATGGCTAAATGTTCGTGTAAAAAGTTTTCCCCTACGACCTAACGCTGAGCCACGATACATCCGTTACAGACGACGACGGACAGACGGACAGACGGACGACAACCGCAGCAAAGGGCCAGACCTTTAAGCTTACGGTTTATAGATGACGAAACTATTGTGCCTTGTTTTTGACCTACGGTGCAAACATTGCATCACTTTTTTCACAAAAGAAAAAAAAATAACAAACGTTTATTATTGATATTTCATTTGACATCTTCACGCGAAATTCAAGTGCTTATGTTACCCCATATAAGTACAAAACAACAGCAAGTTTCGTTTACAGAAATGACAAAGCCACGACGTATAGTCTAGGCTATTTAGTAGTCAATTTGCAGACAACTATAGACGAAGTCAGCAAAAAGCTCAAAACAGTGAACTGCAAAAAAGCACGAGCTTTTATAAAACAAAATCAAATTGCAGATAATCAAACGTTCAAGGCTGTTCACTATTCTGTAAGCTGTAAAGCCACACTTTTTTCTTTTATACAACTATAAAAACAACTCAGCTTAACGATCACGCAGTCTATCTCTTCTATACAAAAATCACTCAATTTATATCTAACACAAGCTTTTTCACGAATTTCACACAGCTACATGCACGCCAGATGCACATAAATATACAACAGAAAACAGAGCAGTCAAAAATTATAGCTAATCATGTAGCATAGCAAAACCGGAAATATTCATATCTCCGAAAGAACGACAAACAGCGTTTGGAATACTTTTCAATTTCAAGTATTACAATGGATAGGCTTACTCAACCAAATGGGAGCACACCGCATTCGCCATTTTGGCAAAACTTTCACCGTTAGACATTTGATGGCATACGTCGGAACGGTCGGATTACCATTTCCGGTCTTAGCAGCCATGTTCCCGTTTCCGACTGTTGGTCGTCGCCATTGCAATCGTTTGTGGACACTGTCTTCGAGCTGGCCATGGTCGACAATCCCAGATTCGTTGCTAAAAATTAAACGGCGTCTGTTACAATGTCACAGACTCACGGTTCCAGAGATATTAGAATTTCCGGTTTGGCTCCTGCAGTGCAGCACTGCTGTTTCCGGCTTCCCGCCAGTGTTGCATTAATTTTTTTCCACTAGAATGACAACATATTACTTTTAACTTTGAACCATGTTTATGCAGGCCTATATAATGCCCATACACAATAATTGCAATGCACATATTCGTATACACATGTAGATTCACAAAACCCCAACCCTAAACCTTATATTTAATGACACAAAACCAAAGGTGGGCTTTTTATAATCCCTCCCAAGCGCAACACAAGAATAAAGTAGTAAATTTATAATATTACAATTATACGGCCAGTTATAAAGTTTGCACAAAACGGGCCTAAACGCCTACAGACAAATCGCCAGAGCCGCACAAAAGCGCACAGAAACAAAACGTCAGAATGTAGCAGCAAGAACATATTTGGAAACGAGAACTAGAGAACAGAGCCCAGGTGTACCTACAGCAAAAATATTTCACGTCAGGCCAAACAAATGCTATTTTTATGATTAATTTATATGATTTTTATCTGATTAAAATATTTTCTATTTTCAAATCTGAGACAGGCGCAATGCCCCTCATATATGATAAATGTACAAAACATTAGTTTATACACTTGTTAACGGCAACATTTAAGGACTTGCACATCGAAAACAGCAAAAATTACAAAAGGCGATATTGCCCGCATCACACTGACTGTGTGTCAATGT
>Ga0209367_1009619_pt1 | contig 13057 bp, 6 predicted proteins | sample WorMetLIZISLAND2_FD_187412 | JGI IMG/M metagenome (GOLD analysis project Ga0209367, IMG submission 187412) | Marine gutless worms symbiont microbial communities from Max Planck institute for Marine Microbiology, Germany - Olavius geniculatus... ... | reverse complement strand
CTCAGCGGTGTACAACAGAAACAGCAACGGGCCGAGGACAGAGCCTTGTGGAACGCCGAAGAGCAGCTCGACGATTGCCGACAGCTGCCCGTTGTAGCAGACCTGCTGGGTGCGACCGTGCAGGAACAACTGCAGCCACTCTAGTGCCGTGCCGCAGATGCCGAACGACTGCTGCAGCCGATGAACGAGGATGTCGTGATCGACGCAGTCGAAAGCGGCGCTCAAGTCTAGAAGGCCGAGCAACGTGACGTCTTGACGGTCGGCGGCAGTGTTACCTTCTACCTGACAGAGGTGAATCCCAGCCAGACAGACTGGTACTCGCTTGATTTATCTTCCCCAGAGGGATGACGGTTGAGTTGACTTTGGTGTTGGTTATTTACCTGGATGATTTACCTGTCCGCAGACAGTCAGCCATCCAGGTAGCGACTACTTGATAGCGACCTGACCAGCAGTCAAACTCATGACCTCTCAATTGTAAGTCTGACATGGTGACACCCTACTGTTTTGCCATCAAGTGGCTATCTGCTGATTCCCTTATTGCTCGAGTAATTGCCAACTAGCTTGAGTACATGGTATGCCTATATTAAACGTGAACATCCTGTCTAGTCAGCACCATTATATGTTTGTGATTGCTCACAACACAGGTGGTAAATGTATATTGGTTGATCTTTTATTGAATCTTTGATGGTTTTGGACACATTTACATTTCTGTCATCATAGTAGTGCAGCTGGAGGACAAGAGGTCTTATTTTCAGCACATATTAACAGTCTTTTCAGAAACATTCACCAGGACTCAAGTGCTATGCACCAAAAGCTGATGCGTACATGGGCGATGGTTGTGCATTGCAGCTTGTGCTGGATCCGTTACTTGACGTACAAGACGTGGATGGTGTGAAAGCAGATCCGTGGAACTCGTTGCCGCTGTTGTCTCAAAGTCTGGCTGCTGCAGCATCAAAGTTGTCTTGGACGGACAGCGCATGGATGAAAAGTCCAGCAGTCCTACCTCCACCACCCCCACTGGCTGCCAAGCTGTCAGCAGTGCCTGCACTGGCCGCAGCTGCAGCCGTGACAATAGATCCGTGGCAATCATCTGCTGAGCCCACTCAACGTATGTATTGCACGACTAAAGGTTAATTGTTAAATGGTATAGCTCTTTGTGGGAAATTTTTATCGCATTTCATTTTACAGTCAGGCTGCAGCCAAACTGCATCGTAGAATGCACTGGAGAATTTTATACGTTCAATTACTTGCTGATAAAGTCGTAGTGAATGATATTATTATCCAAATTGGTCTAACATGAGGATGTTGCTGAGACTGATGTATAACGTTTGGGAAAACATTTTGTCCGTTTCTCACTCCAGTATATTTCATTACTTGTACACACAAGTGGCCATTCTACTTACAGCACATTTCCATTTTTGCTGTCCCTGGTCCCCAGAAAAAAATAACCAACTTGCACCATTCATTTTCTGAACGTAATTTTCGAACATTCGTATTTAGCATACTTTCTATTTTATCACACATTTTCTTTGGTTTGATGATTGTTATATTGTTACGGCCTAGCGTTTTGAATTGTTAGGTGCTGCCGTTTAGGACTGTGTAGGAAGTGCTATACAAATTTTTATCATTGATTGATTGATTGGCTCTGTATTATGATATTAGATTATGAGGGTAACACCGAAGTCATTTCAGTTCAATTCTGTATATGTTGTACTGATTTGTTACTGTTACAGAACTGTGGGGTGCTGCAACTGCAGTATCACCGCCAGATCATCAAGCAATGTCGACATCTTGGCATGCTTCAGCACATCAGTATCCTGCTGACAACAGTAACAGCATGGTCGATGATGAGTTTGACATGCTCGGCACAAGATCTCGCAGTCCCATGATGTCATCGGCTAACATACCCCCACACAGCCAGCTCGCTGCGGGTATGTTAGATAAAGGTTCTCATACGTAGTGTGAAGTATCTTCCAGATTTTTTTATACGGAAACTAAATACTATTTCTAACCTTAGTTAAAAACTTGACATTTCAACGTCAGCTGACACCTTCACCGGAAATGAGTCGACTACTCCGTGAAGTGTCATTTCAATGAAAATGAGCTGGATCATGGAGAAGGAGCTTGTCATAGCTGGACGACAGAAAGTACGACTCTGTGTCATGGTTCATGCATAGGTCTGTACACTTGCGAATTGCGATAGCCTCTTTGATTCAGCTCATTTTCGTTGAAATGACACTTCAAAGAAAAGAATAGACTCACATTTCTGTTGAAGGCCTCAGCTGACGTCAAAACGTGAAGGCTTTAACCAAGGTTAGAAATAGTAGTTAGTTTTCGTATAGTATGTCTACTGTACAACCGAATAGTTTGTTCAAGATCCTTTCAGATTTCCATTGTATGTCATTATCATTATCATTGTCATGTTTGTTTATTAATGTAACTTGTCAGAGTGCAGGAACATGTGTAGTGTAGACTATTGTAAATTTACTTGTGTCTGAAAAGGTTAGAATCTAATAATACTGAAGAGCTGAGGTGGCTGATATAATTATATTGTAAAAAAATCTTATTGCCATCAGATTAAAATACATATTCTGGTGAGAATAGCTGTGAGGTGATGAAAAGAGATGGATGCTTCTATGTCTTTAGTCACTGATTTGTGCTTGTAATAGACAGTTGTCAGTGATTATAGCAACAATGACTATTGGTTGCTAAGGTTCACCAGCTCACCACATCTCTTCATTCTGAGGATGTGCGCCAGAAATCACCAAGTGGGGGTTTATTTAGGTCTTTAGGGTGTCAGCCCCAAACATCTACAACAGTCTGTCGACCGACATCCGCAACATTACTATCTACTATCTACCAAACAAAACTTTGGAAAGAATTTTAAAATTTACCCTTTCACTGCTGCATAATTGTAAAACTATGCTTGCCTCTTTTTATTGTTTCTGAGTTACTAGTTGACTTTTATCACTAACGACACTGTGCAAGTTTATTTTTTGTGTTTTTACACGCAACAGCAGCTACTGCTGTAGTGCGTCTTAGCCATCGCAATTCTGTTTGTCTGTCCGTCACACAAGTGGGTCAGTCAAAAACGTTGCAAGCTAGAATCACCAAATCTTCACCGTCGGCTACCTGGATGACTCTAGTTTCAGGAACCGTAAAGCTTTTTCCATAAATTCTAAAGGGGTCAACCTGAACGAGGGTGCTAAATAAGAGAGGGGTGGGAAAATTTGCGATTTTCAGTCAATAGTGGAATTCATGCATTGAATGTGGTGCGCAATACTGAAATTCATGCACTGCATATGGCGCTAGGCATCATCTGCCATCGAGTCTAAATGAAACATCGTTGTGAACTTGGATTTTATTTGCACCAGGCCTTCACACATGCATCGCTGTCGCGCATTCCCCTTTGCATTAGCTGGGCTTTTCTTGTATGTGGTGTTACAGAGCTGGCAGCTGATCACAGTGTGATGAGGCACGATGCGTGGAACTTCAGTGGCATGCAGCAATTGGTTGGCATTGATAATACATCATCAGAAGCATCAGTCAGAACTGACACTCTTGACACAGCCAGCCAGTCTCCAGCCACTCAGTGTCAGAAGAAGTCAGCTCAGTCATTCCTCGGCGACAATGCTAATCTTGTTAATCTGGATAACCTCATCTCTTTTCCAGCTTCAAGCCCTTCACGTGAGTTGTGCTTGTTTTCACATATTTCGGTACTTCTGCACTCTTCAAATACGAGTACAAATTAACTCTTATGCTGAATCTTATACAGCAGCCGAGAACAGTCGATATAGTAGTTAAAGTTGTGGTGCAACTCGAGTTTGTTGTATACTGTGTGTAATGATTGTCTGCTGTAGTATATATCTAATTTTAGTCATAATTTTGATTTTGCTGAGAATCTAACCTAGGTACGTGAGCAAATGCTATGCTTTGTGTAGGTATTTTCAAATGTAGTTTTATCAATTACAGTACATTTTGTTTAATTTATTTCTTGTCTCTTGGATACGTTGCATCGAATTTCGTCAGATTGTGACACATGAAGTTCATCTCAGCAGCAGCGATGTAACTGTACGGTATCCTTTTCAGAGGGATGCATGCTGGATCAAAAGAGCTGGATGCATGGCATCATGGATTGGATGGGGGCAGGCAGGGGGAAATTGCCCCTCCCCTAAATTTTGGGCTGTTGGAAAATTGTTCGAAAATTTTCTTGAATCTTTTTGTCTACAAATTTTCTTCTAAAATGCCCTACTTGAGCGAAATTTAGAGGCAGAATTGAAATTTTGAGCACCCATGCTCTCCTGTTGCGGAAATTTGCTGCTGTCTGTCATAATTCCGTCGGAAATTTGAGTGTATGTCGGAAGATTGCAACTTTTTGCGCCGCCTGCTTTTTTTAACCCACGATGCCGCTGGCTGATAGAGTTATGCTGCAGTAACTTGTGCATTTGTATGGCATAAATGATGTAAAGTCACAATTCTGTAGCACCATTATGTCGGTCATTGAGCAAGCTGCTAACCTGCTATGTGCTCAGGCCAACTCAGCCTTCTACCCTCGGTGGGATAAGAATTGAGTAGTAGCTTATCGGCTGCAGGGTGAAGGCCTAGTGTGGCTGATTGGGGCGGTGGTATGTCCACTTGCTGCAAACCGCGGGTCCAGTTGTTCGCTTACGCGGGCAGTGGATGGCCGCATAGTGTGCTACGGTATTATTAGCTCATGCCAATCAGCTGCCACTTCTGAGATTGTAAAGCACTCATCTCATGTAAGAAGCGCTGGACTTTACCTTTTTTACTTGAAATTTGTGATGTGCTGATTACAGGAACGGGAAACCCGTTTACATCTCCCGCGCGTCATCCTTCGCCGTCTGTGACGCCGACGTCGATGCCGAATCCATTTAGTCAGCCGGCGGCACCACTCCCACTGCAGGCCTCCTCCCATCGCCCCGCCTCGAGCAGTCCGGCGACTATAAATGCTGCATTGAACCTCAATCAGCCTTCGTATCCTCCTTCATTCAATCCATTCCTATGATCTGTATATCCCGTGACACCAGAACCGTTGTGTTTTTGTTACGATTGCTATCATTTGTCTCGCTGTTCTTCGTGCGTGCCCGTTTTGTCTCAAGATGTCGGCTGTTAAGTCCGCAGTAATAAGTTGTGACTTTTCACTGGTCACGGTTGTATTGCTCTGCAATTGTGATTTTTCATTCTTAAAATGCGTGGATGTTTCTCAGATGATTGCCATGAAATTAATGTTACCATGGGACTGGGTATGGTGCCAGCGTTGACAGTGTATACTACAGAGTATTAATTAGCTAGTCATCCTCTAGTAACTACAGTGTTATATTACGGTTGTTTTAATTGAACTGACTGTAAGCATTCTGTGCTATTAACTGAAGTGATACAGGATAATGCAGTTCGTGGAGTGTATTAGTGAATCGTTTGAGGCGACACTGGTGCAATGTTTGTATAGCAACTGTCATTCATTGAGTGCTTGTTCGTGTGATCTGATGTAGAGATTGCAATTTCAGGATCCCGGGATTAAGAAATTTCTAATCCCGGGATCAGACTTACAGATTGGTCATTATTTGATATCACTGTAGTAGCCCTACTAAACTTTATTTCATACATAGGTTGCATTGTGCTATAGGCTATCAAATTGTACGGAGTGACTGTGACTGTCAAAATGCAATTCGCAGTGCACAAAGCAAGCTCTACTGTGCATATGGTTAATTTTCATGAGATGGCTAAAATTGTTATTTTGTCATCTAATGCTGAAAAAAGTACAATTTTTGTAATCATGCGACATCACGTAAGTAGTTGTGCAAAAACAGACTGCTTTTTCGGACATAATGTGGCAGTGTTAAGTAATGTACTTGGATTTCCATAACACTGGATCATGCTAGTTGGGAGATGTGCATTTGCAGTGTCAGAATCTGTTGCAGCACATTTTTTACTGCAAGCATTCAATACCTGTCATATAGTTGTCCCATTATTTTATTATTGCTTCTGTCTCTGCTGCCTGGGCTTTTAAGTCGATTGAACATAGTAACGTTGCTTGTCATGTAACTGCAGGAGACTGTATTGTCAAAAGCACCTCATGCCAACACATCGGGAAACCTATACCGACCAATAGGCTACCAGTAGGCTGGTACCCAGTATCAATACGGTATATGGCGCTAGCATAAATAGTGCAGCACGTTTGTGGATAGCTCGATCTTGCACTAATTGCAGGTTAACCTCGCAAAATTGGCAGGTTAACTGTGTGAGTTAAGTCTGAGGTAACAGAGAAAGTTAAACTACTGATGTGTCATGAATTAACGCGACAAAGGTTAAGTTCTGGAATTACCGACTTTAAACTATAGGTTATCTTTAACTTGAACGTGAATAAATTGGCCTTTAGTGAACATAGTAATGATCATTTTTTCAGTCATATGGCTGCCATACATAAGTCATGTATGCTTGCTAATGGCTGTGTACAGATTATTAGTTGGCATAGTTGAAGATTATAAGTAATTCTGAGGTGTATATATTGTTTTATTATTAATTTGTTACACTGTACTGTGCAATGCTGACAATTTTTTTCTGTCTTTTATTTGTTTGTTTAGTATATTGTCATATCAGTATCATGATTTGTTCGTAAAATGCATCAGTTTGATAGTTTACATGTGAACACTGAGTGTTTAAAATTATCTCAACATTTAGTGTGACAATTGTTTGCTATAATTGTTTTTATTCAGCAGTTACGAAACTAGTCTTATGTGTGCATATTACATGTATGCGTGTTATTATTTTCAGTTGTTTTATGTGTAGCGCATATATAAGACTTCCTCCAGGTAATAGAATTATGTGTGTCAGCTGGTATGTGATTTTTTTGCATTAAACTTATGTTTATTGTCTGTCCAATGCAATGCATATCATTGGACAGAGTATAAAACCACCTGAGTGTCCGTGCGTCCGTCTGTGCGTCCAACTTTTCTTAAGCTATCTTCCTTCCACCTTCCCTTCCCCTTCTCCTCCCCCTTTCCCCTTCTGCATCTTCCTTTCTCTTCCCCTTTTCCTCCCCTTCTGCTTTCCCTTGCCTTTTCCTCTCCTCCGTTTTCCTTTTCCTTCCCCTTTCCTTTCCTTTTCCCTTTCCACTTTCCCTTCCCCTCCCCCTTCCTCTTTCTCTTTCCCTGCTTCCATCTTTCTTTACGTGTCCACGTCCATGCATCCAATATTTGAGGCGCCATATTTCCATAACAGTGCCAGATAGACGCATCGTCACTATGGACCACCTATAGAAAGTCGACTCTCAGGAGTCAAATGGTTACGTGACCGATGACGTCACGTAAACCATCAAAATGCATTGGACAGACTTTGTGTTCATATGAACATTATCTTGTATTGCAGAATAATGCCAGTCGATGTTGTGGTATTTACGTTCTTTTATTTTACTGTTGTATATTCACCGACCGCATGATGTTGTCTTAACAATTTACAAACTTTCTGTTGTATTTTTTATGGAATTTAATTTTTTGTCATTGATAAGTTATGTAATATGTATAATCTTTAGATCATGCTTTCATTGGGATTTTGTGATATCTAGCATAATAACCAGTTTCATTTTTACAGCTTTCCTCCTCAGCATTCTGAAATTAATGACTGGAGGATAAGAGGGAAGACTATCAGAACTACCGATACTGTTACATATGCACATTTATAATGGTCAGTTCTTACAGTTTTAGTTTATGATTGATATTTTGTGTTTAGTGTGTTCCTTATCTGGTTTTATTTCTGTAATGGTTACATTTTGTTTTTCATTATGTGTTTATGTGTGCACTGCCTGGAAAGGCCATCCCCAAAATGACCTATACTGTGTCAGGTGGGACGTTAAACCCTACACACTCAATCACCCACTCACTGGGATTTTGTGATATCTAGCATAATACCAGGTTCAGTTTTTTTACACGCGAAAGCAGCTACTGCTTTCAGCACGTCTTAGCCATCGCAATTCTGTCCGTCTGTCTGTCACACGGGTGGATCAGTCAAAAGCGGTGCAAGCTAGAATCACCAAATCTTCACCGTCGGCTGCCTGGAAAACTCTAGTTTCAGGAACCATAAAGCTTTTCCATAAATTTGAAGGGGGTCACCCCGAACGATGGTGCTAAATGCGAGGGGGTGGGCAAAATTTGCGATTTTTGGCCAATAAGTCGCTGTATCTCGGTAACGGTGCGAGATAGGGCCAAGGTTACTATTAATCACTAATAGGAAGTCATACACTGGCTCTCGACTGGCACCAAATTCAATTACCTTGAATGACTTTGAACGCCAAAATAGGGGGTTTTATGGATTTTTTTGCACTTTCGGGCTGCGACACAAGTCTATATCATTCACAAGGTGGAGCCACGGAACTATCGTTATGTGCACTTTGGCATGACTGTAATAAAGGTGTTGTATTTTATCCCATATTTCTGCAAATCTAACTCAAACAGCGATAGAAATTTTTGTTGTACGATTTCGTTGTCTTGTGAGCGCAATAATTTATTTTTCAGTACATTTCTGATGCACAGTATTTGCTGAAACGGCTTGCATATCTTATACACCGTAATTTGTGACATTTTTGTTCGATGTTGCTGCCACCTCGGGAATTGGTTTACAATGCCCAGCACTAACTAACGCTGATTGATTGCATCGATTGGCTTGTTATATTTTTATGCGCGAAAGCAGCTACTGCTTTCATCGCGTCTTAGCCATCGCAGTTCTGTCCGTCTCTCTGTCTGTCTGTCTCTCCGTCTGTCCGTCACACTGGTGGAACGAGATAGGGCCTAGGTTAGACCGTGGCGCCATGTACTATCGTTATGTGATTCAGATAGGGAATTTGGTATTCGTATATTAACTTAGTGTGAACACCTCAATTTTCAGCTAAAGCACTGAACTGGAACTGCTATAGGTTTTCGCGCGTTTCATGAGCATTAGCTCAAATTTCTTGTTACAGCTTATTTAATTCTCTGTAATGGATTTTGTCAGCACAGTCTCAAACTGGTTTGGTGGCATTCACATGTTAAAATGTTTGTTAGTTTGATTCTTCAATTACACAAGTCGGTAACTTTTGGTCGAAAGATATTTATCACATCTTAAACATTTTGGCATTATCATGAACGTTTTTGTTGATGTTTATATTGCAGTTCCACCGGTTTTGCGTGCAGTGATGTTATGTGTTAATGTTGCAGGCCCAGTCTCAGAAATGACCTATAATGTGTTGAGTGGGACGTTAAACTTTACTCACTCACTCACCCTCACCCCATAACCATCCAATGGGGTTTTAGCAATCAATGGGTATCGTTTGGTTCAACCTCCCCCCATCAGCCAAACCAGAAAAAGTTGCGTATGAATAACCCAGAAATGCATTTGTGATCAGGGCTTTGCTCTGGCCCCCACTGGAGTAGTTTACAGCACTCCACCAAACGCGTAGTCATATTAATGGAAGGCCGATTCACGACCCAAGGGTGGAATCAAATACCCCTTCAGAGTTCATAGGGTCCTTGAGAAGTCCTTGAATTTTGAAAAAAAATTCCAGGCCCTTGAAAGTCCTTGAATATGAATGTTCCATATTTTGAAATTTTTGCATATTAAAATTTTGAGAAAAACATTCTTGTAAAATTTGGCATTTCACCAGTAGTTGGTTATAGTTCGCTTGCTTACTTAACAAAACTTCCCACTGTGTATTACATATTCTTCTTCGTATATATTTCACTCTAAATTTTGACGTAGCACGAGTATGATATGTCTTTTTATCGATACTTTTGGTACTTTGAAACTGCAATTTTAGGTCCTTGAACAGTTTATGAATTTTGCCCTTTCAGTTTGCTATGAACCCAGCCCTTTGAAAAAGTCTGTGAGTGGGCCTGTGTCATTGTACACGTTTCTCATTGCAATGATAGCTGTAGCTGTTGTCGTTCTACTCCTATGATAATAAACCAGTCACCATTTTGCTGTCAATCATAATAAGTCTATTACTTCTGTGGTGTTTGTGAGAAAGTTAGCTGTAGTCAGAAGGAAGTCGTAATCAAACAGCTTCGGCTTATCGCAAGTAGTAAGAAGAACTAATTGGTAGGCTCATCGTATATTATGTATAAGACTCCATAGACCATTGACTACTGTCAAGTAACAGTTGAATAAAAAACTATAATTATTCTGCATTATTGGGTGCATTGACTGCCAGTACTGCATTAGCTACTGATGATACTTGACACTCTTAGCACAGTACTCGTCTCTGAATTTTCATTGTTAGTGGTGATAGTTTAATGTCATACGACAGCCACAAATGTACAAGAAACAATACAATCAGAATGTACGTGCAAAGGAATGAATACAGTTCCTGTATGCTAGTCAACAATGGCATCGTTGCATAAGGACAAAAATTTCCATCCGAAAGTCAGTGGTGTCATTTCAGTAAATCATTGGGGGGTCTCAGTGATCATTGGTGGTCTAAGTCTATGTAGGCTGTTGTTTTTGCAGCAGTAACACTGTTTCAAAGCTACAATTTACAGTGGAAAAAACTAAAATCGTAAATCCTTGGAGGTTCATAGACCCCTTCAGCCCCCCCCTAAAGGATGCCCCTGCCGAAAATGCAAAATTTTGGGCGCAAGAACCAAGTTTTGAGAAAATTTGGGGGCACAGTTGGAATTTTGAGTATCCATGCATCCTGGCCCACTTTTTTTCAACCTGTGACGACGCTGGTATGCTATGACAGTATTGTGATGTTTGGATGCAGTAGGTCTAACCAACAGTGGAACACATACACAACTTGTTGCAAGCATTAACTGCTGTTTAAGGTCAGTCTGCTGGTAATAAAACCATCTGTCCACAAGGTTTTTGCCAATTCAAGTAAAATCTGGTGTGTAGCTATAGGTCGATGATACTTGACATACAAAGGTATGCCATATGACCTGATCCATGGTCAAGGTCACAAGACCTCGAAAGTTTCTTCCATTTTCAAAGTTTATCTTCTGTGCTACTTATGAAAGGCTTTGGCAAATGACCACTGACTCTTTAACGAGGGCACAATATCTAAACTTGTTTAGGCCAGACTTTTGAAACTTGACCCGGTTTTTGCATCACGCGACATTAGTAATCTTTATTAGTAATCTTTATTGTCCTTGGAAGACAGAAAGTTATGATGTAAGGAGTCGACCGTCAGTCCTGTGCGAGGCTAGTTTTTTATGCTGATGTCACGAATAACAGATCATCACTGAAGTCAGTATGCTGACAGCTGGAATGACATGCTGATGATGTGACCAGATGACGTGTAACTGAGCTGGCGTGTTGATGCTTGGTACTCCAGTTTTCCACACTGTTACGGTGAATAATGCTGTTCACTCACATACGGGTACTCGTGTTGGGATCTGATTTCGTCATTACTCCTGTGTGTTATGAAATACACCATCATTTGCTCAGTGACATATTGTCCAGGTACAAGCACAACAAAGACAGTGCAGAATACAAGCCATATTAATTGGGACATTTTTAAAGAAACAATTAGCCTTGATCATTGCAGTAAAGAGTGGTCACGTTGAATATTTATACACCAGTGTTCAACACGACCAGATTGACAACACTTCACTGTAACGATCGAGGCCAATTCTTTCCAAAACTGTCCGATTGCTTGATCTGCAGAAAGCATGTACTTTCCACTTTTTGTGCGTCAATCTGAAAATTAATTTTACACAGTAGGTTGAGGCACAACGATGTATGAGATTTCCATGTTTTGATATGTTAAAATACAAATACATGAGTAAAGAAAAAAACGCCAATTTCTGGGCAACAGGGTGACTGATCAAGAGCCAATAAAGTTGCTGCTTGCCATTCTTATCACTGAGTGAACACCGAGGAATGAACAGTGCAACCGGTCAAACTAATAGAGACATAACAACCCCCTTGCGGCAGCTGCCGCAAGTGCTTTAATTCTTACCTGAGAGCAAGTCGTAGGTCATGCCAAATGAGTGACAGTTTACAGGTGACCACCAGTTCAACACTGGACCCAGCAATGGCACCTTCCTCAGTGGAGCAGTCTGCAATTCACATCGTAACGATGCAAACGATACTGACTGTGACAGATCCATTAAGAACGTAAAATATTAGTGCCACCAAATCTAAGCAGTTAAAGTCTTAGCTAGTCTTACACGCCTCTGACTTGTTCCTGACATATGGCGCTCTACAAATGTGTGTTTTGTTTGACTGACCGAATGATTGATTAAATGATTAAATCTACTTTAATGGCACAAGCTAACAAACAGAAAATGCTTTTCATTGCAGTATATTTCACAAACATTACTCTGTAAAATGAATATTGAAGTCAGTTGTGATAGTTTAGTATCTGAGAAGGATACTTATATATTCAAGTTTTACTTACCACGGTGTGCTGAGTTTGTAGTTCACTGGAAGCTCGCTGTATGCCGAGCAAGACAGAGGAATTCAGTTCTTCAAACTGCTGTACAAGCAACATAATGAGACTTACAGTATGCCAGGTGCAAACAGCAATCTGCCAAATAAGGTCAAATGGACTAATCTCCACATAATTCCAACACTAGTTTATCATTGCCGGATAATGTACCCCACCTGCCCACATTGTGGTACAGGGAAAGAGATAAATGGCTGAACATTTAATTCAGCTGTGTCCAAAATGGGAAGCAGAATGTCAACGTTTGTAAAGTTACAGCACTCTACAAATCCACTGTTATTATGATACAGGTTTTTGTCGCAAACGGACGTCTTACTAGGCTATTTATGCACTTAGTAATGCAGAAACGTATAATGAGCCCAAACAATTTGACAGAATTTCGCCAAAAAAGCCACAATTTCTTAAATTTATTTATGCCAAACTAGGCTTTTAAGATAGCTTCAAAACGCATTCTTTTACGCTCAAAATTTCCAAAAATCGCTGACGGCTGGGCCTTCGCCCCAGACCCAACTGGGGGAGCTTACAGCGCTCCCCCAGATCCCCTAGCTGGATTCAAAGGAAAGGAGAAAAGGGGAGGAAGGGCCAGGGAGGGATTGGAGAAGGGAAAGCAAGGGAGGGCAA
>Ga0209367_1009618_pt1 | contig 13057 bp, 7 predicted proteins | sample WorMetLIZISLAND2_FD_187412 | JGI IMG/M metagenome (GOLD analysis project Ga0209367, IMG submission 187412) | Marine gutless worms symbiont microbial communities from Max Planck institute for Marine Microbiology, Germany - Olavius geniculatus... ... | reverse complement strand
CGTTGTGTAGGACGGAACAGGCTGTGTGCATGAAAGTAGATCATGGCACAACGCTACTCTTGTTCTTTGGACATTTGCTAATGTGCAGTACTGTTGCTAACATTTTTAGAGTCCGAAATTTTCATGCTACTTGACTGGCTCACTGTACTTGTGGCAGTGGTAGGGGCCTATTATTACATTATGTCATTTAATGTTGTAGATGGGTAATGCATGGCCCAAGCACCATGTGCTTAGATTTGCGTGAGAATGATCCAATATAGAAATGTTTTAGCAGAGATTTATGCTGATAGTGCATCCCATAGACAGTATTTGTCTGCACTTTTTACATTGCGAAATCTGTAGTTTTATATTTCTAGTAAGTACAACTGTTGCCGACCATCTCTGTCACAAAACATAAGACAGTCTCCACCTGTTGTATTTCTAGTAACTACAACAGGTGGATGTCAGACATGGCTAAGAACAAACATGAAAGCATTGTTGAAATCAGACCACATTTGCCAAAGTTATCATGAAAAAATGGCTTTGATTTCTGAGACACGGCGTATTTAGCATCAGCCTTCTGTTATTATTAGACGTGGTAAAAATCATATTTCTTTTCACAGTTAACTCTACACAAATTATTGATTAATTGGTCATTAATTTCTGTTATAAGCTAAGAGTTGTGCTCGACAAAGAAAATGCATGTTATTGTTTCAGTTATTGAGCAATTTGCAATTTTTTTGGCATATGTGAATATACTGTGGCCCAAATTTGTGTTAAGTAAAAAGTTTTGACCCTCTGTATATTAGACTATAACTTTTTATTATCTGCATATCATTGACGTTAGTGTTTCAAATCTTAATTTGCCAATAGGCCTACATGATGTCTTACGATTAAACTGCAAATAATTTCGTTTTTGATGAAACACTGACAAAATAATGAAAACTGCGTGTCATGACGAAAATATTGATTTTTTAGAAAATTTAATAAAAGCTGTCGGAATATTGTCGGAAAATCTTTTTGTCAAAAAACTGTCATCCATAAATGCAAAATATGAAGTGTAAAAAATCCAACGTTGGGGAATTTTAGGGGCAAAATTGAAAGTTTGAGCACTTTGGGGACACTATCAGATTGCCAGATTCTCAAAAACCTCCTGTCCGGTGTTAAAATCTTGCATGTGTCTTTTACTGGGACCCAGTGGAGGTGTGATATCTCGTACAATGTAAGGCAGAGCCCCCACCTGTTGTATTTTCAGCATAGAACGTAATGCAGAGCCCCTACCCCAGACGCAACCGAGCTTTACTGCAGTTTCCTCAGCTATTTCCTGGCTACTAGAAGACGTAGGCCCAGTTACCGCAGCTACGGTTTCTAGTTTTAAATTAGATATTTGTTGTAATTAACTGTGTGTAGTGTAGGGGGCCCGATGTCTCCATTTCTGCTAAGAAGCGTGCAAGAGATTCTTGCAGCTACAGCACTGCCTTAGTTCTTTCCACTTTCAAGACAAACAAGACACTTAATGCATGTAAAACGTAAGGGCGCTGAGCCGCTGACTGAGCTAAAGCCGTTTTAAGCATATGGTAGGTTTACTTATTTATTGCGCAGTGATTGTGCTGGCGGCCCCGCCCCCGGGCTGCCGGGGCCGTGCTGGCCTACGGCCTGTTGTATAAATATTCATAAACACGCGCAGCCCCACAAGTGATCACGCCCATCGACCTTGACCCTCAGCACTTGTTGTGGTTTTCATCCCCCTATGGAAGATCAGCTGTTGTTTACAAACTATGTTAAATGTTTTAATTTCTGATTAAGCAATAAGCATGGCATCGCCATTTCCTGCTGTATTGCAAGTCTTTGAAAACCAGATCTTTAACCAATGTCTGGTTGGTAGGACAACAGTTACCAAATCTGTTGTTCCAATCGTCTTCCAGCAGTAGGACTTGTCATGCGTCGACTGTTTTATAATCTAAAGACGACGCTCAAGTTTTCACTCTCTCAGAGCTGTTCCAATGTTATTGATGAAGTTTTTCTGCATTTGGTTCCTTGCAAATATTCCAACTACTCAGAAACCAATGCTGTGGCTAAACTGAAAGCACCGTATGATCGATATGTAAAGCTAGGCAAAAACAAAGCCCGAGCAACTGACAGACAGCTAGAGTTGGAAGCAGATTTTCGAAAGCTGATGGAAAAACTGTTTGATGTGGCACATGCCAACTGTGGTAAAGTTCCAAGTTTGATCAAAATACAAGAATATCATGACTTTCTGCATGATCAAAGAGCAGCCAGAAAACTGACAATTGGTGTAGAAGACACAGAGTTTAAACAGCGCGAAGCAAAAAGCCAACGCCGACTAACTGAAGAAAGAAGACGCAGGGAAAAAGCGATGAGGGAAGCAGCATGGGATAGTTCATAGTTCAGTCAATTTCAGTGACTCAGGTGACCAGGATGAAGAAATGCAGAAAATGTCAAACAGCTCAAACGATGCCGAAGAACTGCCAATCAGCCAGTATCATCTACACAGTGTTCAGTCAGCAACAGCAACACAGTCATCTGCACCACCTGCAGCAACGCCGATGAAACGGCGTCTTGTTGATGATCCACTACTTGTCGCCAGTCTTAACAGAACAAACACAACGCCACGTCAAGCCATGCACATTGTTGCCCCAGCACTAAAAGCTGCAGGAGTTGATGTTGATACAGTGTCATCATCAACAAGCAACATTTACAGAGCAAGAAAAACTGTGCATGAGTCTTTGGTAATGTCACAGAAAAAAAAACAGTTTGTGCCAAGTACACCACTTGTGGCCCACTTTGATGGGAAATTATTGCCGGACAGCCAGTCAGAAGAGTTAGTTGATCGAATGCCGATTGTCGTATCTGGACTGAAAACAGAGAAACTCTTAGCAATTCCTAAACTTCCAATCAGTACAGGTGAAATAATGGGAAATGCTGTGGTGCAGACATTACAGGACTGGGATGGTGTCCCTCATTGGCTTGCTGGTCAATGCTTTGATACCACTAGTTCAAATACTGGCATTTACACTGGTGCCATCAGTCATTCAGCGTGCATTTGAGAAACGCCTCTTGTTTTTTAGCCTGTCGTCATCGCATACTTCAAATCATATCAGCTGCAGTGTTTGATCAGTTCATCAGGTCCTCAGATTGCATTGTTCAGTCGATTCAAAGAACAGTGGAAATTCATTGACGTAACGCAGTATGCTGCAATTGATGTTCATGTCCCTGGTGTCAAATCATATTTGACAAGTCCTGAAAGTTTATGGCTTTGTCAGATGAAGGCAGAGGTGATCAGTTTCCTTCAGAATCAGATCAGTCTGGAAACTCAACCCAGACAAGACTATCTTGAATTTGTTAAGCTGTCACTGGCCATGCAGGGTGTTGCTGGAGATGAGAGTAGTTCAGCATCAGTCCATTTCAGTCCTCCAGGTGCCTACCACAGAGCTCGATGAATGGCTAAAGGAATATACTATCTGAAAATGTATTTGTTTCGTGAACAATTCAAACTGTCTGCTCATAACTTCAGGCTCTTTGGCGCATCTGTTTGTTTCCGGTAACAATCTACGTGAAGGCCTGGTTCAGTGCTCCTAACAGCAGAGATGCACCGTTCAATGACTTGTGTTTGATGCAGACCTTGGAGACGTATGCTGGCACTGACAGACAGGTAGCAGAAATTGCAGGAAAAAAAATGAGTGTTCACTTCTGGTAACTAGCAGAAGACTTGGTCGGGTTTGCCTTTTTTCCGATCATGTATTCGAGAGTGAGAAAGTGGCCATGGTTGATGCTTTGAAGAAGCCAGAGCTTGCTGATGATGTCAGGAAGGTAGATGCCAAATCAGTTTCTTCGTTTCAGAGCAAGACATTGTCTGATTTTGTCACCGAGAGATCGATGAACCTGTTCAGAGCACTGAAGATCGATGCAAGCTTTCTTGAGAAGCCTCCTTCGACACGGGAAGAGTGCCCAGATTACATTAGTGCGAAGCGAAATGTCATGGGATTGAAGGTGATAAATGATTGTGCTGAACAGGCTGTAAAACTGGCGACAGATTTCAACAACTCATTTACACATGACGAAACACAGCAACAACTGATCTTTCAGATCGTCGAATTTCACCATCACGAAATGCCACAACCACAGAAGAAAAACTACAAAACTCTTTAATTACATATTTTCTTCTGCAATATGACTTGGTAAGATTACTGTGACTTAAGCCAAACAAAAATGTCACAATTAATGCGAACTCAGTAATGTGTTTTTATAGTTGCTAAATTGTCTAGTGATAAAGTATGCCATTTTCAGCATATGTGAAAACTTTAGTCTTGTTGAGCAGTCACTTAAACTTTTTATTTAGTTTTGAAATTTGACACAGATGTTACTTACCCCAAGCCTCAACAAATCATAGGGTATGCAAAAATAAGATGCAAAAAAAAATTTTTCACAGTATACTTATGAATTGGCCTACTCAACATCGACGCCGATGTCATCGTTAAGCAAGTGAGAGACAGTAACTCAACACAGCGTAAAACGTGTACTGCACCGAGTCAAAACATAGATGATGGCACAATCAACAAAAGCACATTAACAGGTCAATGCTACAAAGATTTAGAGAAGATAAAATTGTTGTCCCTACATCTTTTGTTGCTCCTGGTGCAGCCACATCACTGCTGACTAGTTTCTCATGCTGTCCGTCTCTGTAGTAATTCTACTTATACCTTTAAACGACATTTTAAAACGCATTTATTTAACCTGCCCTAGCCTAGCACCATCAAGTGCCGAGCCTTATCTTCAGACTTCATGGCGCTATATAAATCCTGTATTATTATTATTATTATTATTATCAACATTCGACACAGTTAATCTACACTGGCCGATTGTGTAAATGGTTCTGTCAACCGGTGCACTTTCTAAGCTGTGACTTGCTATGAATTTTTCTGATCACCTGCCACATATGCTCGCATGCAAAGCCAGATTCAAGCACATAAATTCTGTCCCAAGAAACCAGCTGCCATATGTGGTGATGCAGACATCTTGCACCCAACACCTTCTACGATCTCCTAGCCACAACAGTTGCTTGGTACCACGTGTAATTTGGTACCAGTCAAGCTGCACCTGTACTTGCACGTTTCTGATCGGTTTGACACTTGTCACTAAAGTTGGGTCAAGTTCACTAATGCTACTGTCAAGGTCATTTAGGTCAAAGACAAGGTCACTTGGATATAAGCAAAGTGCCACATGTGGAGCTTACATGAGTTAAGTCTGCAGGTCAACATTTAATTACTATTCACTGACATACTTACCATTCTAACTGTTTGCCTGTCACAGTGAAAGCTGATGCAGATGTAGCCCACTTACTCAGATCTCAGCTAGATGTCAGTTACAAAGAAATAAATGTGCAGCAAAAATAAGTTACAACAAGTAAATATAAATAGCAGAAAGTAAACTGAGTTCCTACGATGCCTGTTCGTCTTCTGTCACACCTGCTGCAGTCAGTTAAAACTGACGCTTGAAGATTGCAATCGTGATGCATGGAGGAACTGATGTTTTGGGTCAACTATGCTTCGTGCTGTGAAATTACACCAAAGCTGTGCAAGATCCATGCAATATGGCAATATCCATGCAAAAGAATCATAAATGTCATACTATTGTCAAAATATGTCATGAAAAAACAATTGCCTTCCTGAGATGCTTTTGTGATGGGAGAGACAGAAATCAAGTGCTGACAATGTACAGAGAAAGCTTTCAATGAAGAGTCCTACTACCAAAGCTGAGAATGATGCAGACTTTGCTATCAAAGACTCTTGTTCTGCTGACACAGATTAAAGACTACACCACTGTGACCACAGCTATCTTGCCACTTTCTCTAAGACAGTTATTGTTTGGCATCGTGTATGTTACTGCACCTGTTATAAATCTGTACACCACTGACCCATTTTGTATCAGTCTTTGTTGATGTTGTACCATGCAGTTATGTCTGCTCAACATTGCCATATGATCTAGATGTCAATGGCATCAAATAGCCATTCACACTTTATAGGTAAATAGTGCCAGAAAGGTGCAAAATGAATGTGTAAATTAGAGAAGAAAACTGCCTATTTTACAGTCTATTGACAAATTCCAATCCTTTAAAAACAGCTGTATCAAGCTTGAAGAAATCGACAGTTCCGCTGACAAAGAACAGCAATAAATGAAAGAACTGGCCACTACAGTAAAAATGTTGGCAAGTTGTATCAGTCTACTGTTAAAAAAAAACAAACTTCTATGTACCCAGAGATGTCAAACTAGTAGTGTTATTACGATATGATTATTCCGATTTCAATTCGATTTTGGCCAAAAATCACGATTTTGAATCAATTCAATTCCAGACATCAGCTAAACGGCATGAAAAAATTTTCTCAACCATGTAAATGCTATACCAAACTTTTTGTGCGGTAGCAAAAGTGGGCATACTGAAAAGTAGACAGTTAACACTACAATGCAGTAGAGTCATGTTAAGTTAACTTTTACAGCATATACAGAACAATGCGTAAAAAATTACAAAAAGTCTCCATCACATATAAATTACACAGCAAAAACATCCACATCCGGTTACGTAGAATGCTTCAATTACACAAACTTGAACTTGACTAAGTAAGTAAGTAAGTAAGTATGGTGATTTATATAGACTTCTGCTCATGACCACGCCGTATCCACAATTAAAACCGAAGGCCTTGGTTGCCTACAAAACAGGTTTGTTATAACCACTGCGAATCGTCGGTGTGGCATTTGACAGAGTATCCCAGAGACGGATGAAACAAAGCCCAGTAGAGAAAGGAACGTTGCTCACCATGTGGGGTGCTGCTCCAGTAGCCTAGGCATAGGCCTATACTTCACAACACACTCATAGGCCTATTCATAGCAACTGCTCCTACAGACTGTGCCACTGTCAAGTAATTAGGCATATATGGCCAAAAAACACCGTGTTCGCTGGCAACTTGTGAATATAAACTGAAGCAACCACAACCGCACCCTCCCGCAGTTGCACTACAGCCGAGCAGCAGTCACCCAGCGCTCGTCGACGGAAAAAAGGCAACAGCGCTGCACTGTGTGATTGCATCTCATCACAGCAGGGCAGTGTGAATGAGCAAAACACTACAATAGACGAAATCGTTTCGGTGGTGCAGTGTGCACGGAAATCGACATTTTGATCCGATTCCACTTTGAGCAATAATCGCGATTTTCGATTTTAAATCAAATATCGAAACAAGATTACAAACTAGTCATCTTTACTACGGAACCAATCGCAAACAGGATGCCACAGAAGAAAAGAAGCATCTGTTAATGATGGTCGGTGAAGCGTAAAAGGAGTTTACAAGCGAAAATCCTATGTGCAAGATTGGCAAGTCAGCCTTTGCTTCTTTGAGACCAAAGCATGTATTGCTGAATGCAGACATGCCTCACAATGTCTGTGGCTGTAAATATCAAAACAACATGCTGCTCATGATCGAGTGTTTGCATAAAAACACTAATGTGGTGCCTAGTTTACATCTCAAGGAGTTTGCTGACTTGTGTATATGCAACAAATCTGACAAAAATTTTGCTCGCAATGAATGTCGTGCTTGCAAGGATGGCCCATTATTTGATAAGATGATGCTGCTGTGGCCGGTGGTGCTGAATCCGGTGACCCTTCCACAAGTTCTGCGACTGTCGTCGGTGACCGTGGCGATGATGCTGTGGCCGGTGACCCAGCCGCAAATGCTGAGATTACTGTTTCGCATTTTTACAGTCGATCTCGCACTAGGCGTAGGCCGAGTAGGTATGCACTATAATCAGACATTTCATTTTGTGATTCCGTCATGAATTTCACGTGATTCTGTCACAGCAGTCGTCGTGGAACTTGTATAATATCTGATGTGCTTTATCACTAGCAAAAAATGACTTCTAAACATTAAGGTACACCTGATCATATTAGCGAAACATAACAGTTGTCAATATTCTATCGAAGCAGAGAATGAGGTTATACTACTTGCGAAATGACAGTGCACTATATAAATGTTCACTTATTATTATTATTATTATTATTATTATCGTTATACCGAAGTTAAAAAATTAGTGAATCCGTCACATTACTTTAGCAGTCGTAAATAAAATTTGTTTATTACTGTAGGTGTGCTTTTTTTCTTTCAATAACAATATAGACTCTGTAGTGTAATTTGCAACTTTAATGGTGTACATTTGTCAGGGAGTATGTCAGCCATGAAAAAAGAGTGGATCAAGCCCAAGAGAGAGAGAGAGAGAAGTTTATTTGCCATATCAGTCACAACCAATACAATAACAATTTCACACAACAGCAGGCTGCCAGAAAGGAAAACTCCATCACAGCTGGCCACCTATGATAACTATAACCATTAACTGTGAACAATATAATAAAAATAATAATAACAAAGACAGATGAATAATGCAACCAAAATGATTACCCGGTACTAAAAAGTGCACAAAGCAGATACTGTAACTGCAGAGACTTTTGACCTGACTGAAGAGAAATGCAACTGTCTCAGAAACGGGCCAAAATACAGGAAGCTGAAACAACAAGTACACGCAAAACTCAGGCAGGATAGAACCGACCACTTGAAGGGTATATGCGAGGAAATCGAGGAAACTGGCAAAATGAACAAGTCGAAAGACTTGTTTCAGAAGGTTGATCGCTTGACAAAGAAAGCATGTCCCAAAGTCAAAGTGATTTCGGACCAAAACAGCGGCATACTGACAGAAAACGCTGACATATTGGAAAGGCGGCGAGAGTATTGCGAGACACTGTACACCAGCACTGACGATGATACATATGACTTGGAACCTGGTCCAGCAGAGCCAGTTCCAACAGTAGAAGAGGTCAAAAAGGCACTCGAATCCACAAAGAGCAGAAAAGCGGCAGGGCCAGATGGCATACCAATCGAGCTACTCAAGTTGGGAGAGGATTCTGTGGTTGAAGCAATGCATCGGATTATTGTGTGCATATGGGAAACAGGAAAGTGGCCAGACGATTGGACCCGGTCAGCGTTTGTGCCACTCTACAAGAAAGGGGACCCTTCAATATGCGCAAACTATAGAACGATATCTCTGATATCTCATGCAAGCAAGATACTACTGAACGTCATCCTCGGAAGGATCACACCCAAAACTCAATTCGAGGTGGCTGAGGAACAAGCAGGTTTCAGGCCACAGCGCGATATGCACAACCACCTTTGCAGCCTCAGAATCCTGACAGAAAAAGCTCGGTCCTGAAGGCAGCCGCCGTACGTGTTTCGTAGACTTCGAGAAAGCCTTTGACAAAGTAAACCACAAGAAACTGTGGAAAGTGATGGTGGACATGGGATTCGCGAAACATCTCGGTCGCCCTCATACGAGCGCTATACGAAAATCAAAAGTCAAATGTCCGTATTCATGGAGAGACACGTGGTTGGTTCCAAGCCAAGCAAGGAGTGAGGCAGGGGTGCATTCTGTCCCCTTACCTCATTAACCTGATGGCTGAGTTGTTAATGTGCAAAGCACTTGACGGTTTCGATGGAGGGTTCAAGATTGGTGGAAGGTGCATCACCAATCTTCGGTACGCAAAGAATTGCAGGACTTAGTCAACCGCTTGCATGAGGCAGCTACTGAACTGGGCATGAAGATAAATGGCAAAAAGACAGAAGTAATGAAAGTTTGCGATGATCCGAAACCAATAACTGTAACGGTAGCTGGATGCACCCTGAGTCATTCAAATATCTTGGAGCTATGTTCAACTCCGAAGCGTCGTATGATGAGGAAGTCTAGTTGCGACTTGCAATCGCGAGGCAGAGACTGCGCGAGCTAGTCCCAATCTGGAAGTCACGTACAGTGAGCAATAAACTAAAAGCTCGACTCATCAAAGCACTAGTCTGGCCTATCGTCACTTACAGCTCGGAGGCATGGACACTGAACAAAGAATTATGTGATAATGTAAAGGCGTTTCAGATGCAATGTTACAGACGTGCAATGCACATCTCTTACATGGAGCATCTGACAAACGAGGTTTTAAGAAGGGTGGGCCAAGACAGGGGCCTGTTGGGGCAAGTGAAATCACGAAAACTGAAATACTTTGGTCATACAACGAGACACGAGAGCTTAGAGAAAGATATCATGCTGGGCATCATGCCCAGAAAACGTCGGCAAGGTGGCCAGAAAAAGCAATGGATCGATGATATCGTTCAGTGGGGCGACAGGAGCCTGGTCGAAATGGTAAGGCAGGCTGAAAACAGAAAGTGTTACCGGTGCTTAGTTCATGAAGCCGCCTACATTCGTACATCGGGCACGGCAAGCTGACGATGATGTCAGCCAGATTCACATATTTTTTGCCCAAAGTCATGCAAACCGTAATTCCGTCACAATGGAATTCATGAAATGCTGTTCCTTAGTCGTTGACAATCATCTGCCAACAAAAATTTATGTACCAGTTGACAACTTGGCACTTGGCAGTAACTTCATCCTGCTGAACGCTGAAAATACCCAGGTCTGATGAATAGACGCATTGGCCTTAGCCATTACCATTTCTGTTGCACAGCCAAGACAAAGCCATCAAATGGCCCAGCATGATGTAAAATCAACTGTTTCACTGATGATTTTGATACTCGCAAACGGTGTAAAATGTGTAAATTCACTGGCTGGTGTGGCCACAACCTGTACAGGCATTTCACACTTGCTACAAAAACATGAATGATATACACTGTGTCCCAAAAACCAGACCACTTTTATTTTTTTAAATGCGATAGCTCTGTAAAACATTAGCCAATATTGATAATTTTCGGCACCCAACACTGTAAAGAAACTTGATGCGAATGACTATAGTTTTGGCCACTTTGTGTATCAACGCTGTTGTTACACTAGTTTGCGGAATTCAGAAGTCCTAGTTTGGCCATTTAAAATAATGAATTTATACTGGGTTTGGCAGTATGAATTCATTGTTGCAAACAGCCAAACTATGACTTCTGTATTTCACAAGGTAGTGTAGTGACAGTATAGGGTAAGGTGGGCAAATGTAGTAATTTACGTAAAGCTTCTTCGCGATGTTGCAGCCAAAATCAGCCAATGTTTGACAGAGCTATTAAAAACATAAAATGGCATGTTATTTGAGACACTGTGTATTAGCCACAAAACAAAAATAAATGATGCATTGCCTAGACATACCTTTCAACTCCAGAGTATTATTGTCATTCATAGAAGATGCAACTGCTGTATCAGTAATGTGAATATAAGCTACAAAACACAAAACCACATCTTCACTACAGACAGAACGTTGTAAATACACAACCAGAGCAATTTGTTCATAGTGACAAGACCCACAAGGTTACAGATAGCAGGTGCTATCAGAGTTGAGACACCCAGGTAGACACCAAAGAAAAAAAACACAGCAGGTTTTCCAGTGGTTTTTTCTGCGATAAACCCACCTTAAAACCAAGTAACAAACCAACAGTGTAAACATATAAACAAGAAAGCTGCAGTTGACCGACCGTAAATTCCAGGATCAATCGATGTGATTAATCCTGATTAATCAACCAAAGATTAGTCGATCAGTCAGATTAATCTGACTAATTTTACGCAATTTAACAAAGTTTTACTTACCATTAGTAAGCAAAGTCTGTAAAAGGCTGCAAAATTAAGTACCATAAGGTGGGGTGATTTCAGCCTCAAGAGGTGAATTTGGCCGTTCATAAAAGTTTTTTCAATGGTCACTATGAGAATTAACAGCATGTTGCCCCAAAATTAAAATGCTTGTATTACACAGCAACCATTTCCCTAGTTTTTCTATGTAAAAGCTTTGCATCCCATTATATGAGGTACCCTCTGAGCAGGGTTGTTAACAATACTTGTGAAAAGTATTGGCAATACCAATATTAATACTTTGGCCAAAAACTATTGCCAATACCAATACCGATACTGTTACAGAAAAGTATTGACAATACCAATACCAATACTTTTACAGGCAATACTTTTTCTACTCATTCAGCAATCACAGGTGCGTTTAAGAGGGGGCCCAGCTGGCTGCGCTTCTTTTTTCCTTTGTCGGTGTGGTAGTCAACTTCAACAGTGGGTTAGATTTTGCATGCCACATATTTTCCACCTCAAGTTACCAAAGGCTCTTTTATGTGGGACTCTATAGAACAAAGACAGCAAAGTGGTCGCATTTTTTTCGCTCACCACGCTTGCTATAAGATTAAGTTGAGTTGTTGCCTAAATAAGAAATGCTACCCATAGGCAGTGACACCCATACATAGTGGTAAAATTATTTTACCACTATGACACCAATACAACTAATGGCTGCCCTTCGTTTGTCAAGCAACAAAAGGCTGAAAGCTTTTTCTGACTAGACGCTCTGAACCAGGACCCCACTGAGGTTCGGGGGCTCCACTGCCAGACCCCCGTTATAGGTTTGCGTTCGTCTACCGGTCCTCTCTTTATAAAATTCGTGAATCCACTCCTGGCATTGTTATGTTTAGTCGCTTGCTGATGCAGTGATTTAGTAAATCTAGTTGTTGCTATGGATGTAAGTATCTTAACAAGACTCGTGAGAATCAATAGGCTACTCGAGAAAAATCTCCATCTGGAGAATTATATTTATCACCTTAGAGAATTGAACAGTTTGAATAGGACGTAATAAACAGCTTCTAGTGCTCGTCAGTGAGTCGCGGTCGACAACTGGCAGCAGTAATTGAGTTGAGTGAGGAGGGGTGGGCTATCACCCGCAGAGCAAGAGCGCGGAGTGTCAGGTGGACTGCATGTAGCTCGTAGTCTGGTTTCAAATCAAACGTTTCTGCATTTGCTGTGAGGGTCTTGACACCTATTCTTTCATCCATGGAGCAGATGGACCCCAGCACGTGTGTCCATCCATCGCATGTAGTTTAGGGCCTACGTCTCCCTGCGTGCGGGCAGACACCTGCGATGTTGTGCAACTTGTGCCTCGGTCGTTGTTGTGCAGCAGCCGCAGCGGCGCTGCTTGCTGACAAAAGTATTGGTATCGAGTATTGCCAAAAAATAGCTGAAAAAGTATCGCCGATACCCATTTCGATACTACGGACGA
>Ga0209367_1009616_pt1 | contig 13061 bp, 10 predicted proteins | sample WorMetLIZISLAND2_FD_187412 | JGI IMG/M metagenome (GOLD analysis project Ga0209367, IMG submission 187412) | Marine gutless worms symbiont microbial communities from Max Planck institute for Marine Microbiology, Germany - Olavius geniculatus... ... | reverse complement strand
TTTTGCATCTGATTCAGTGCCAGCGACGTCGTGACTGGGAGCAGAGGGCAATTGTCTCCATCCTTCATCCCAAAATTTCAGGCTATCGAAAATTTTTTGCTCTTGTCAATTCGGGATTAAAATTTCCTCCGCCCATTTCGGGAAAATTTAGGGGCAAAAATCGAAGTTTTAAGCTCTCATAATCCCCTTTCTCAAAAATTTTTAGTAGCTGTCGGAAAATTGCAACTTTGTGCGCTGACTCTATTTTTAACCGACGTCGACGCCGCTTTTCAGTGCGGTCATGCATTATTGTGCAGTTGCACTCCTTTACATGGCGGTCCTTTCTAAAAGCGTTAGCCTCGACAAAAACCAGTTGTTGTGAACGTTTCATAGGACGGGGGTAACCGCTGTGCTCATAATGCGGACGGCTGCTTAATATGTTGGCACTCGATTGACAATTTGAGTGTCTTTTGGTGGCACACAACAATATTACATACAGATCCGTTGTTTTGTGCATGCTACAGACGATGATATTTGATACGAGATGTCTCGTTTGACACGATGATTTGTTGCTATTTGTGCAAGTTTAGTTTTACATTAAAATAAAAATATGCTAAAAGTTCAACTGTGTGTATAGCTCCCCATAGGAGCCCATCTCAGAGCTACTGTCATGTGAGATCACAACGTGCTGTGATCAACAAGTTCTATACTACATGTACACGTCACCAGTGACGTCACCTATACTAGTGAGTTTTGCGGCTTCAGTGCCGACTTCGGTTTCTCAGCCGTTTACGACGGCATGCTTGTTGTTTTCATCGTCAGTTTGACTAGATTTTATTTGCTTCCTTTTGGAGACATCTGTGTAAAAACGAATGAACATACTCCTGTACTGTCAGCGACAAAAATGTTGGCCAGGAAGTTTAGTTTACGGCAATATAAGGTTCATGTGATGACAATTTGAGCCTACTGAGATGATAACAAGCTTAGCTTGCACACGTATCATTTATTAACTCTGAACTCAAAAGCTATAAATATACAGTAGTGATATACGTGACAACGAGCGTGTTAGCGCAGTAGGCATATATAACACGCGTTGACTAGATGTAGGGGCCTACATTGAATCGTGCCAGTTTATGCAGTAACTTTTAAACGTACAACGATAACGGCAGATGAACATGCGGCATAGGCCTACAACAGTCAACTATACTGTGGCGCATGAAAAGTGAAACAGTTTTTCAACAATGATTAGTCGCAGTCATTGTAGTAAAGCGCGGTCATGTTCAACACTTTTATTGGTCGAATAAACAGATATAGGCCTAATATTAAAATATGTTAGGCTTAGGTCTACGCTAGATGGCTAGATTTTCGGATGTGAGTTATGTAGGCTCTTAGTACCTTTCATCAGTATACAGAATAAAAATATAATATTTCATCGTTTTATTTGCACCACCCTGTTTAATTGCAAATTACTTCGTCACCCGTGCACCCGCAAGGCAAGATGCAGTATCCACAGCGCATCAGGGAGAAAGAAAATTGAAGCTTAATTTGATTTAATTGTATTTCTTACATTATCTTAAGCGCAGGAAGGAGGTGCTGATAGGGAACCTTTTGTGGACAAATTTGATCGAGAAAATGCATCCACTGGCACGGGGAAACATACCGCTATTACTGTAAGTTATAGGCCTACGAATCCATAATTTACGTCACGCGAAGTGAGCCTTGTGAGCAAGCAAGTTCAACGCAAAGTTATACACTCGGGCGTATTCCGCTATAAAGAAACCTCTATCACAGACACACAGTACGCATTGTTACTGGCGATATTCGTTCCAGGAAGAATGTATCCCGACGCAAAAATTATATGCAGGCTCATAATTATTATTAGGCCTACTCGTCTCTGAAGTTAGTATAGAAAGAGATATGACTAGCCTATTCTGTATTAGTAACGTTGATTTTGTTCAGTGCTATGTTACAGGTATTAGTCACAACGCATCATATCTACAGACAATCTACAATGAATATTGAAATAATTGTGAACTGCCAAGCTGTGTTCTGTCGCTTAGCTTTTCCCGGAACTTTAGCAAAAAGCATGCTGTTCGTCATTGTCTATTAATTTGCTCGTTCGTGTTTGTGTGAAAATCTTGTAAAAAACGATTTGCTAGAACCCTGCTACTGCGTAGCCAACTGCAATCGAAAAATCGGCTTTGATGGCAGTAATTAGCTATTCCAAGTAACCAGAAAGCTAGGAGAGGGGTCTTTTAGTACTATGCGCCGTACCGAAGCCAGAAAAATAATGTCAGCACATGAATGTAGATTACTCCTTCCCCAGGAAACGCGTTCACACCAATTTTTGTTTTTTTTTGTGTCTTAGTGTTCGACTTTGGAGCTTGTACAAGATAGACAGACAGACAAACGGGAAAACCCGTTCTGTGCGGCCTGTTAAGACGGTCTCATGCACAACAGCACAAGATTTTTTCGTCGATCTTTTAAAAGTATATTTATGATGACTTAATTACAGTTTGTCATCGTCGTCGTTTACCGTTGATTCGTCTGCACGCTGTTAGCGTTATTCCCGGCGCACGCAACGTCAGCAGGTTTAATGTTATAACAGACGGCGTTAGCATGGTCTTGTAATGACACGGCAGCTGGTGCACAACTTGTGCTGACGTCATCAAAACGCACGTTCCTGTCGTCGCTGCCGGCGCTGTGCAGTCTAGTCTTGGTGACGTCACGCAGAGGCCCGGATGATGACGTCACGGGGCAGTGGCGACGTTCAGCCGCGGAGAAGTCGTTCTGGACTCGGTAGCGTGTTCCGGCCTGCTGCAGCTGGTGGCTCTCCTTGTTGAGCCAGTTGGCAAAGTTTGACGTCCGGGACGTGGTCGCCGGCGGAGCAGCAAGCCAGTCGTCAGCTGCAGGAGCCTGCAGTGAGTGCGTCGCGATCATTTCACCTGCAATTAACACAGGCCACACCTGTGTGATTGATTGTAATTCACCCACACTAGGTCAGAAGAAGTTGATGTGACCAGAAGGAAATGGCGGGCAATTAGTCCACGAAGAAGTCCATCTCAACTTTTCGTCTTCTTCCAATGACCTTCTAAAACCGTTAACACTCCTCTGATTGACGTCATCTTTAGACAAGTTGTTCCATTTGTTCACAACTGTTTTTGATTTCTAAAAACATATTTCCAGATATCCAGCTTATTGCTGTTGTTTGCAATCTTATACGAGTGACTTTGTTCTATTGTCCACATCACATTCGATGAAAGTTTAAAAGGATTCACTGGATAATCCAGCCTGTAGTGTAATATTACATGCATATTTAAGAGATATCGTGCACGCTGTAATTGAAAATATTCATCACAAAAATAAAGTATTATAGACCTACAAGCAAACAATAGTAGGCCTACAGAAGCTCACGACGTATTCCGTTTCAGTGCACTAAATACAGAACAGGATAAGTATACACTATTCACACCAAATAAGAAAAACAAAATACTCAAAACAGCAACATGATAGCGAATTACAATTACGTGGGGCATTCAACAAGTTCGTAGAGCAACATGGTTATGCAATCATAGTTTGTCACTTTTTACGCGCGAAAGCAGCTACTGCTTTCAGCGCGTCTTAGCCATCGCAATTCTGTCTGTCTCTTTGTCCGTCCGTCTGTCTGTCACACGGGTGGATCAGTCAAAAACGGTGCAAGATAGGATTACCAAATCTTTACCGTCGGCTGCCTGGAAGACTCTAGTTTCAGGAACCGTAAAGCTTTTCCATAAATTCGAAGGGGTCACCTCGAACGAAGGCGCTAAATAAGAGGGGGTGGGCAAAATTTGCGAGTTTTTGGCCAATAAGTCGCCGTATCTCAGTAACGGTGCGAGATAGGGCCTAGGTTACTATTAATCGCTAATAAGAAGTCGTACACTGGCTCTCAATTGGCGGCAAATTCAATGACCTTGAATGACCTTAAACGCCAAAATAGCGGGTTTTATAAATTTTTTTGGCAATTTCGGGATGCGACACAAGTCTATATCATTCACAAGGTGGCGCCACGGAACTATCGTTATGGATCCTGATAAATAATTTGGTATTTGTACATTAACTTAGCGTGAACACCCCAATTTTCAGCTAAACTACTGAACTGAAGCGTCTCGTGAGCATTAGCTCAAATTTCTTGATAACATATTCTACAAATGAATACACTTGGTTCAGGATCTTTTCAACCTTGGATTCTACTGGAGAATAATTTCTGGTCTTGGTCTTCCAGCCAGCAATTTGCCATGCAGACTACGGTACGTCCCTGTCGTCAGCAAATTTGCGTCTTTCCATGAATTCCAATTATAGTCCAGCAATAAGTTGTGCAACGATGTAGTGCTAGATGGTTCTAATTAGTAACACGACGTCAATCTACATGTATATCAGGCTACTGCTACAAAATGTTTGAATGCTCCTCGTAACTAATCTGCATGGCAAACTGCTGGCTGGAGAAACAGGATCAACGTTTTTTCTACAACGAAATACGAGCTTAGAAGAAACGCTGGACCAAGTACATTTTAGTTGCAGGTGACTATGTTGAAAAATGATCGAATATGATATGAATGTCTTTTGGCCAAATGTGTCAGTCTAGGAACTTTTTGAATGACCCTCGTATTTAGCAATTTCAGTTAACGTCAGTAGTAGAACAATGCAGACCGAGACTATCGGCGGGGTGAGCTGGCGGAGGTCTGCACGTCATGGTGTAGTAAGCGGGGTTGAGTGCCCGGTTTGTCATTGTCCTGCTACACGTGCCGTACTGCATCAGTCGATGAGGTGGCGGCAGAGCAGCTTCACTGATCATAGGACCGCCACACGCTGGTAGCACAGCAGCACTGACACCTGGTGGAGGATTGCTGCCAGGCTCGTATGATCGACGACCAGATAACGACCATGTCAACATGTCGTCACAACACGCCGCCTCGTACGTCTATGCCACACATCAACCACACACAGGGATGGATTCAGGGCCAACATTTTCAAGACCAAGCCAGACCTCTTCAAGGCCAAGGCCACGACTTTTTGTTCCCGAGCTGTCCTCGAGGACTATCCTATAGGTCAAAAACAGTTTTCGATGAATGATGACCCCATTCTTCACCACACAGCGTACAGGTTCCTATTTCGGCTGCTGCTATTCAGACAGTTCAAATTCCGACATCCACTATACTCCAGCAAACGTTACGTTACAGCACACCTGCACTTGTGTGTATAAAATCACGGTTTGAGTCTACTGTAGCCAAAAATCCAAAAAAAACATTAAGCTTAACATGTAACCCTATCTCTGACTCTCTATATCGGTATAAGCAGTGTCGGGCTAGCAGCTATCGGAATAGAAACTGTCCCAAGCACACACATGAATACGGTCAATGGACAAGCCAGTGTAGACATGAAACGCGGTCATCCGTCCGCTGTGCAGCACGCACAATTAACTTTAATTCAAATTTTCCATTCGCATTGCCCAGCGTTCTAAGCATTCGCGGGGAATTAGGTCCCCGATAGCTATATCTACGCAAGATGTGCGCCATTTGATTTGCACGTTTTTGACATTCGTTAACTTTTACAAATAAAAATCGGGCTATCAGTCACTCCAGTCCTGATATAGGTTTACACATATATTGGGTTTTCTAGGCGTTTTAGTTTTTGAGCTAGAGGCCCGTACAGAATAGAGAGACGGACGGACAGAAGGATAGGCAAAACACGCACAGGTGAACGTGCCCCATCTTAACCCCAGTCAGACAAGCCGGAAGGATGGAAGGTTGAGTTATCAGTGGTGTTAGTTATATACCTAATAGGGTGTTTAGTTTACACGATCCAGCAAACGTCCAGCATTAGCACGTGTATTTTGAATACATTTGCTGGAAGTTTGCTGGACGTTTGCTGGATCGTGTAAAGAGCCCATAAGTGGTCCGACTGTCCGCAGACAGTTACGCGTCCACAGGCCCGTCGAGAGCCACAGCGGGGCCCGGGGAAAAATTCTCGCGGGGCCCTCAAACATTTTCACGGGGCCCTCTGGAAAATTTTTTTTGAATTTTTCTTTTCAAATGGTACATTCTGGTGTACTGTATATTCCTGGCCGACGGCGGGGCTCCCAAACGTCGCGGGGCCCGGGGTAGCTTACCCTCCATACCCCACCCTCTCGATGGGCCTGCGCGTCCACGTAGTAACCACATGATAGCGACCCGACCGGGAGTTGAACTCACGATCTCGCGATCGCAAGTTTAACACCCTACCGTTGCACCACCAAGCCATGGCTTGCTATTACTGTGTCTACAGACAGCAGTGAGCACAGAATGAAAACGAGATGACTGACGAGAGGTAAGATCGGCGGCGGGATGCTGCAGACAGGAGCCAGGGATCGACGACAGAGTGAGTCCGCCAGGCGTGGAACCGCCGGAACGTTGTCCCATTCCTCCTCCTCGAGGAAAACTGACGCCGTGGCACCGCCCGAGCTACCACGTCCCTGTCCCGACGAGCTGATGGATGACTCGGCCGGAGTGAGGAGTGATGAGTGTAGACCCACCATGGTAAACTCGCCGTCTGGAACGGTCAGGTCGGTGTGTGATGGAGGTGGCGGCGGCGGTGGTAGACCCGATGACGTGCTGGTGTTTGTGCTCGACGACGACGAATTCGGCTTCTCTATTCACACATCACAATCACAAGCACGCAGTCAATCGACCAATCAATGAATTTTAATACAGCAAACAGCGGCGTCGAGGTAGAAGGGAGCAGTATGGGAGCAATTTCCGCCTTCATCCAAAATTTTGGGCTGTCCGAAAATTTTCTTCAGATAGCTGACACGGAGAAGTGCTCAGTCGCAATAAATTTCCAGCCATCACGTTGATCTGAATCTAGTAACACCTGGTAAAACCAAATATATGATTTGGCACAATTTTACACGTAAAATAGTGTTTTACTGTAATTTTATATTGCACATTTTAGTGCATTGTGTATTTTGTTTCGCCTGAATTTTACCTCTGTTTTTTGCGTCTGTGTTTTGTGTGTATTGTTGGCTTGATAGTGTAACAATTAGGACATTAGACTTGCGATCGCGAGGTCGTTGGTTCGACTCCCGGTCGGATCGCTATCAAGTGGTTACTACTTGAATAGGTGACTGTCTGCGGACAAGTAAACCATCTCGGTATATAAGCAACACCAAGGTCAACTCAACCTTCCATTCCTCCGGGATAGATAAATCGAGTACCGTTTGTGTGGCTGGAGTTATGGTGGGACGCATTCATTTGTTTCAGATGGCATGCAACACTGTGATCCCATACGGCAGGTGACGCTTCGTAGCTCTGAGACATATGTGTTATACGCTGCTGCTGACGTACGGTACCTTTGAGTGAAGCGGCGTCTAGTTTGTGACGACGTTGTTGCAGTCGGTAGGCGCAAACAGAGATACAGACGGCGACTACGACAACACACAGTCCCAGCACGAAGCCGACAACAACCATTAGACGTGTGCCAGACATAGGCAGCTGCAGCAACTGACCCACCAGCCCGCCCGACTCGCCATCAACAGACATCCGCCCGGTTCCATCGCCACCGACCACTATGAACAACGTCGCCGAGCTGGACCTAAATATCAAGCAAGGAAGTACTCCTTTATTAAAGTGATAAATGCACACAATTGCTGTTACAAAATACAAATAGACAAACTCTGCGAACATACTGCCGACAGACTAAAAAGCAACGTAGTTATCGCATTTGAAACCACTACGTACAGTATAGTGTTCAACACGGTCTACAGTGCCAAGTAACAAAGCATAATACACTGTAAACCGGGTTAGAACGCACTTAATTCATGTCTGTAATCGACGGCCTGTTTTGCTTGAAGAAGGGTGCTGTCACAGACCCGAGCCACGTTTCGGTCGTCACGTTTGAGTGGAGTGAAATTATGAACAGTTGTAACATTCTCCAGATACTTCAGTGAGAGATAGAGGACAAAAGTACCTGTAGCTCACGAAATACGAAGAAGTTCATCAAGAATTTTAGTACCTGCGCTGAGTTCCACTGCCGCCGGAGTCAGAAGCAGTCACGACCAAGCGAAACGTGTCCCTCGCATACGCCGCCAGCGATCCATTAGCAACGATCCAGCCACTGACAGGGTCGACATCGAACAGACCGTGCTCGTTGCCTGTACAAATCAAACATCTTTACTGAATGTGCTGCAACCATTAAAACATAAAGTACGAGCTAAAAGTACGCATAACTTATCGGTACATGCAAAATGGCCTAGGCCTAAGTGAAACCGTAAATATACAACTGCTCTGTGTAATATTGCAAGCTGTTCTTTCAAACCGACAAAATGGCACATAGGACATTATTGAATTTTTTCAAATTCAATTTCAATTTTAATTTCAATTTCAATTTCAATTTCAATTTTCAATTTTCAATTGTGTTTAACAAACACAATTTTAGACAACGGTCAAATAACTGCAATAAAATGTGTATGTTAATGCAATAAAGTATGTTACATTAACGCTGTACAGTCGTGCAGCGGCGGCAAATTTCGGTGCCCCCTTCAATACGTGTTAATATTATTACACGCTGTACACTGATTTTGCTATGCTGTCGCGCGTCTCGTGAGCAGTGGCTCAAATAATTCGTTGTCATTACTGGCGTCGTTCTTCATCTGACGATGACGTTTGAACTGACCTGCGTCGATGGAGTAATGTAGCACGGCGTTATCGCCCTTGTCTGCGTCGACAGCCGCCACTCTGGCTACGCGACCACCAGGCCTTATATCAGCCGGCGCATACGCAGTGTCGTTAGACACGCTCGGGAACTGGAAGACAGGCCGCCGGACATGCGCAGTGTCGTTGGATGCGGTGGGAAAGCGGAAGACCGGCGTTTCATCGTTGTCGTCGCCGACTTGTACGACGATTGTCGCCGAGTCGTGTAAAGTCGCGATCACGTCGTCACGAACCGTCAGACCGAGAAGTATCTGCGCCGCGACCTCGCGGTCCAGCGGCCGGCGCGTGTACACCCGCCCGGTCCGCCTTTCTACTCCTAGCAACGCTCCGGCCGCCACGTCCCCCGCCGCGGCGTCGACGTAGTAGCCGTATCGGTCGTTGGGCGCCAGGTCTCGGTCTACAGCAGCCACGTGACCCACAGTGCTTCCGGCCGGGCGGTTTTCAGGGACGTGGAAGACGTAGCGGCGCTGAGTGAAGTGGGGTGCTTCGTCGTTGTCGTCGAGGACTCTCACTGCGACTGTCGCCGTCGCGCTGGACGCCGCGTCACGCTTGTTGGACGCGGTCACGTAGAACTGGTACTGGGTTCTCGTCTCGCGGTCAAACGACCGGTCTGTCCATATCATACCGCTGCAACAGCACACGCAGCCATCCTATATGGTCGCAGCGGCAGTCATTTAACCGACGCATTGTTCATTCACTTATTTCAAGACAGACGCAGATCGGTGACAAAAGCTTTACGACAGTTGGACCGCGGCTGTGGAACAATCTGCTGGTTAAACTTCAAGAAAAGAAAATTACATTTGAACATTTTAAGCGACTACTAAAAACGGTTTTGTTTAGTTAGGCTGCGGCGCGTTGTGACTGTTTAAGCTGCGCCGCTGTCGGCTACAAGTAATTTTTACCTACCTACCTACTTACATGACCTCTAAACACAGTGACAGAATACACGTACACAGTAACACACAGTAAATATAAATGAGAAAAAAGAACTACAAAACTAAGTAACTGGACAAAAGAGCTGCCGCCATATTGACTATTTTTGTGTTGAAAAAACCACCTATGAATAATGAGAGTGCGGCCAAAAAGCGAAGCAAAGCAAAAACAAGTTTGATTGAGTATTGACGTGTTCTGGTCAATGGCGAGGCTGTCGTCTGCTGCCTTCAACTTGTATGTGATCGGTAGATGCTGGTCTGAGTCGTCGACGTCACTGGCTGTCACGTGGACAAGTACCTGCGCACGCACCAAAAATTACTGAACGTTCAAAAATGCATACACAGACTCATTTATAGTAGATGTATTAAGAGTTCTTAGCCACATTTAGACAGAACTTGCTGTTTTTTTTTGCCCAGTAGAGGCCGAAACTATTGGCAGTTCTTATTTAGCCTGCACGGAGAGATGGCCAGGATGAGTCGGCCTGGGTGCTTTGTCGAATACGACGACCGTAACGGTAACTTGGCAACGGTCGCCCATCTCAGTACTGAACCGGCTTGACGTACATTTTTTAAAGTTCGTTGATGCGATTAGAGATGGCCAAGCCGTCACTACTATATCGCAGGATTATGGTTGTAAAAACTTTTACGAACGTTTTCTTTATTTTTCATAACCCTAGATAAAAAGAAGCTAGAACAAACTAAGAAAATATAATGAGAATTTCTAGGAAGTTACGTAAATCAAGGCCCCTGGAGACATCATGCAGTTACCTCGAGCGGTTGGCTGTTCTCTCGCACAGTGCAGTTGTAGACAGACTGAGTGAACTGCGGTGGATGGTCGTCCACATCAATGACATTGACGACGACGTTTAGGCTGGTACTCAGCGCCGGTTCACCGCTGTCGGTGCACTGGAGTACCAGCCTATGTCGTGCTGCCACCTCGCGGTCTGTCGCCCGGTCTGTCGTCACTATGACATATGAGTCCACGAACTCTTGCAGCAACGCGAAGTGCTCCTGTTATCACACATGCATGCACTGTACAGCTACGCGTTTTGGCTGTGGTAGGATCGTTAACGATGGTTCAACTTCTGTCGTAATTCTGTGCAAAATTTGCTGGTAAAAGGACTTTGAAAATCCGTTGAGAATTGACAAAGTTATCCATATAGCTTGGTGTAGTACTTTTTGAGACATAGCGCGCATTATGATTATCATCACACAGACAACGCTTGACAGATTGCGTTTATTTGAGTAGGCTTCCTGGTACCTACCCCGAATAGTGTGTTCAACTTTCTGCTGACAGACAGCACTTAATAGCTCATTATGCGTCGATTGTCCGCTGACCAACAGCCATCTCAGCTATGTTTCCAACTTTGACTTAACCCTTGGAATCTTTACTAACAAGAACGTAAAAAGAATCAGGAAATAAACGTATAGTTTCCAAGTCGTGACGCCAGAGTCTGACCGTGGGCTGATTGTCGGCTCGACGCAGCAAACAGTTAACCCTTTGACTGCCGGCGTGGTCGGCGTCGCTGACCATCACGTGACCGACGAACGTGCCGTTCCCAGCATGCTCACTAACATTCAGCTGCCACCACGTCACGTCTGACGTCACCGTGACGTCATCGTTGTAGCGTTCTGATGGCATGAGCTCTATGAGAGGGGCGTGGTCATTGACGTCACGGACGCTGACTCGTACCCTGGTTAGCACGGGGCTCGACTGTGATTGGTCGTCCTCAGCCAGCACTTCCAACGTCGCTGACCTACGTACGCAGTAAACACGTGTTCATAAATAAATCGAAATAAACTAAAATAAATTAAATTGAAATTTATCGGTCAGTTCATTTCGTTTCATTTCAGTTCAGTTCATTTCCTGTTTACGCGTTATTGTGGCTAAACGGTAAGAGAGGGGACCTAGGTTGCTATTGATCATCAATAGGAGATCGCATAAGCCCTTTCAGATGAAATGAAAATTATCGACCTTGGATGACCTTGAAGATCAGTACTGCAACAGGAAGTGTACAGGCTGCTGTAGCGCGTTTTTCCTAGCGACAGCAGGGTTTTTTAATTGTCGGTTTGAACACATCTTAACACTCTTAATCAAACCCAACATCTGCACTGCAGCTAAGCGTGCCAAATCATCATTAAACCACTATTTGGAGTGGGATAAGTTACAGTGGGGTTAAACAAACTTATACATTCCATACAATGGTCTAACTACAATAGAACACAATATTTTTATCACAATCATAGTCATACGGCAACGAAAGTGGTAAAATTAAATCACAACACTTATTACACGCTGGCCGACAGTCGTTCGGTTGGTTTCCGTGTCTCTGCACCGGTGATCCTACTGACTTTAACTGCTCTCAGACTGTTCTCAGACTCAGCCCACGCTGGGCTTCTTGATCCGTTGCGCTTTCTACTGTTCACGATCATCAGCCGTTGTTTAAGCCTTTCGAGCAGTTAGACCGTTGTCATTTTGAGGACCTCACGTAACAAGCTGTTTCGCGGTCTTCCGAGTTTTTTTTCCAGCCGGGATCTGATAATTTATATGAATTGAAGAGCTATAATTAATAACGTGTAATCGTGTGAGTTTTCGGCTCCTGCTGAAAGCGCAGCAGAGTAAACAGACCTGATTTGTTCGTAGTCGATGCTTCGTATGAGCGTGATAAGACCAGAGTGTCTGTCGACGGCAAACAGTCGTGAGTAGTCGTCCCGGGTGCGGTCACTGAACCGGTACGTCACCGAGCTGTGTTCGTCTGCGTCAGTCGCTCGTACTGTGATCAGTGGACGCGGTGACGTCACCTCCCAGTCCTCCCAGACTTCTACGTCGTAGCTAGCCTGCATTGGCAAACCCGAATTCCGTTTTTAAAGTGTTACGATTTTTTTAATTGCTGTAGTTTTTCAGGCATATTATTATTTCATCGCAGGGATTCGCGTGTTCCGCGATGAAACAAACGACGATGTTTTGCAGCTTATCACAGTACTATCATCCAGCTAATGCCAATTTGTCAAAACAAGTAAAAAGAAAGTAACATATTTATTCACGTTTACAGACTTGTTTAATTATTTCCCATAAAAGCACGTACTTAACGTTCTCTAATTTTTTTCTTGATGTACACTGTGTCTCAAAAAAACCGGACCCCTGCTACCTTTTGCAATAACTCCAACAGTCCTGGTTCAATAGCAATAGATTTTAACAAAAATAATCATTAGAGAATCAGCACTTGATAGCATGTGTTACTTTGCGAGAAATTTGAAAAACAGGGTACCAGCTGAGGTTTTCCTGTGGCACCAACAATACAGGCAACTGCACTGCAGTACTCCAACGAACCAACAACGTCAGTTACGAAATCATTAAATGTTATAACGCCAACGTTTGAAGTTGAACGAACTGTTGATTAGCAACATCATAGTCAGAAGTTACAGC
>Ga0209367_1009614_pt1 | contig 13063 bp, 10 predicted proteins | sample WorMetLIZISLAND2_FD_187412 | JGI IMG/M metagenome (GOLD analysis project Ga0209367, IMG submission 187412) | Marine gutless worms symbiont microbial communities from Max Planck institute for Marine Microbiology, Germany - Olavius geniculatus... ... | reverse complement strand
TTTTCAGCATCTTCACACATCTCCAAATGAACAATTTTCAGCATCTTCACACATCTCCAAATGAACAATTTTCAGCATCTTCACACATCTCCAAATGAACAATTTTCAGCATCTTCACACATCTCCAAATGAACAATTTTCAGCATCTTCACACATCTCCATCTTAGAATGTTACCGATATTTACACTGTATTGACCATGTTTCTTTGCAGATGCCTGCGAATTGTTGTCAGCTGCAGTTGAACGATTGAAGTCAAATTGATAAGAAGACACTTTCCATCTGGCCAATGCCTCTCGTTGACCTCGGAAAAAAGCTACTTGAGGCAGCAAAGCTCAGACAGATAGAAGCTGTGCAAATTCTGCTGCTGAATGGAGCTTCACTTACAGCAGACTGGGTATACACTGCTAGATCTCTATTCCATCGACTGAACAGGGCACCACCAGTTGTGAACATTTTGCTAACCCACCAAAGCTGCAAAAATAAAGCTGTGAAAAAAATTTGCAGATCAGCACCAAAAAATCATCGTAGAAGTTACATCTGCAGTATAAATGATGCATAGTTTTGATTTCAGTATCGATGATATGCACTCAGTCAGATTTTTACGGTAACTATTTTTTGTACGGTTTTGGCCATGGCTTGCTGTTAGATAGTGTCATTCATGTGTTGTTTCCTGCATCTGGCTTAGTAAAAGAAATATTAAGCAAATGCATACAAATAAAAATGTCAAAAATCATGGCTAAGCTGAGATTTAGAGCTACGAAAATGCTAAGCCACCCGTGAAATTCGCAGCCAGGCAGCTTAGGGAATTAATACACACTGCACTGTGATTGATCTAATTAACATAGGGAGTTACAGTAAAGAGGAGTTTTATTCAGACCTTTTTATATTCTCACTCGTACAGTGTAATAGAGCAAATAGAAATCGATTGGGATTTTTGTAATATTTTTAAAAAAATTAGTTGGTCATGTCACATTTCATGCAGTTGTCTGTTGAGTTGGCTGGTTATCATTGAGACCACATGCTAGCTGGCACACTCATGATTTCATGTGTGTGTGTGTGTGTGTGGTGTTGGCGTATCAGTTGTGACTGGGTGGCGTAACAGTAGGTTGTCAGACTTTCGCCCAAAAGGTCAAGGGGTCATGGGTTCAACTCCCAGACAGGTCATTATGATATCTGTGGATAGGCAGACCATCGCTGTATATAACCAACATCATGGTCAACTCAGACTTCTATCCCCCCGGGGTAGATAAATCGAGAACTGATCTATCTGGCTGGGGTTAAGGTGGGGTGCGTTCACCTAAGTCGAGTTGCAGGTGACATTGTGTGATACCATGTGGTCGGTTACACTCCAAAGCCTTGATATTGGTTTCAGATAAAGAGCTATACCATTTAAGCCACGACATGATATCGTGTGCGTGTGGTATTTGGGGTGTCAGTTGGGTCAGACGGCACTGCACTACGCGGCACTGAACGGCCATGTGGAGATGTGTGCAGTTCTACTGCGTGCGGGGGTCATGCGGGACGCACTCACCAAGGTCAATCGGACGCCGCTGCATCTGGCCTGCCAGCACGGACATCTGTCGGTTGTACAACTACTTATTGCCAATGGAGCCGACCTGCATGCTGCTGACATGGTAATTTGTGATTGCAACATTGTGAGTGATTTTTCATTCCCGGGATCTATGGTTAAGAAGTTTATAATTTTGTGATGTAATCTTATTTTCAGGATTAGGCTTACAGATTGGTCGTTATGTAGTGTTCTTGTAGTAGCCCTACCATCAGTCAATACAATCGGCTCCACTTATATGCACGTCCGTTATAAGCTCACTTCGCTTATTTGCATGATGTGCGTCTAGTCCCGTTAATGCTATGTCAATAGCAGTCAACTTCGCTTATAAGCACCAGCCATATATGCACAATTCGGCTATAAGCATGCACTCTTTTGGTCCCAGTGCCATGACTTACTTCGGTTATAAGCAACTTGGCTTACACGGTGCACATAAGATCGCCTGTAATCAGCCACTTAATGCTCACTGGGATCCAGGTGACGACGTCTAAATCCTAGAATTATGCGGGTAGGCAGAGCTAGTGAGCACCACACATCATGTGTGCTACAGTGCATCTCCCCACCCCAGCAGCATGCAGCATCATAATGAACTTCAAACGGCAGTATGTGGGTCAATTGTGCTAGGCCACCTGCTGTCTATGAGAGTGATTGAGACGACAGACGGGCGGGCGGCGCGTAAACTGACACTACTGGAGTGACCAATCAACTGCTACATACTGTGCCTGATTTCCACTTCCGTGAAGGAGATGAGTGATGCGACGTTTCCTGTGGCATGGATGACCGCCTATTGTAACTGCATGTTGTAAATGACTGCAATGGTCCTATAAGCTAACTACGTGCACACTCCGCTTACATGCAAGTCAGCTTGTGGTCCCAAGGCGATGCATATATGCGAAGTCAACTGTAAGTCAGCCAATACAGGATCTATAAAGTCGTCTAAGTAATACAGGCTACTGCTTGCTCCACTAGAGATAAGGAAAATAAGGTATAGATGGAGTTAGTCCAGGACATACTAGACTTACTTCATATATAGGATCAACTAGCTTTCTAGTTAAACAGAATTGTAGGAACTGAATATTAGTGTCAACATGCAACTGACAATGCACAATATGCACTCTTGCATATACATTAATTGGCTAGATTTGTTGTATTATTATGTATTAGTCAAAAAAAGTACGATTTTGACTAATTTTTGTAATCTCGGGATTAGGACACGGGATTAGGACACTGCCAATCCGCCAATCCTGTGTCCTTGCTCATTAAATATGCATTAAGTTAAAAACAGACAGAGAAAGGTGTATTGATATATGTCTGTTCAACTCTGTTATTTGTCGTTATCTGTATCTGTGTCTCTCAGTGGTTAGGACATTGGATATGTGACGGAAAGGTCCACAGTTCAATGCCCAGCCGATGCACTACCAAGTAACGTTGCTAACCTACTATGTGTTCAGGCCAACTCAGCCTCCTACCTCCGTGGGATGGGAAATGAGCAGTACCTTACGGGCTATGGGGTGAAGGCCTAGTGTGGTTGATTGGGGCGATGGTATGTCTGCTAGCTGCAAACCGCGGGTCCAGTTGTTCGTTCACGTGGGCAGTGGATGGCCGCATAGTGTGCTGCGGTATCATCAGCTCATGCCAATCAGCTGCCACTTCCAAGATTGCAAAGCGCTTCTGGTCTTGAGTCAGTTTCATGTAAGAAGCACTATAGCAAGTACTGGACTTTACCTTTTTCTTGTCATTCACAGATTGGGATGACTGCTCTACACTGGTCAGTGCAGAAAGGTCACATTGACATCGTCCGTCTACTCCTGCAGCATGGCGCCAATGCAGCCTTGCCTAACAAGGTCTTAACCAGACTATCTGTTGATATCAGGGGCATTCGGTAAGTTTCATAGCTTGATATGTCAGGCAGCGGCATCATTGATTAAAAAAGTAAGCGCTGCAGGCTGTTGCGATTTTCCGACAGACACTGCTAACTTCTGATGGAGTAGATTATGGGTTCTCAAAATTTCAGTTTTGCTTCTAAATTTCTACAAAATGGGGTATTTCATCTTCATATTTTTCATTTCTGGACCAAAAATTTTGGACAAGAAGATTTTCCGACAGCCAAAAATTGAGTGACAGTTTTCCCCTTGTGCTAAATGAGCAATGCCGTTAATAGTGACAGTCTGTAATCTGTATCGTGAAAGCTTGCCATCTGTGCTCATTCTTGGTTGTGAGTTTAACTCTAGGCTGAGGGTCGGTGATGCTCTGCAACTGAGAAGGTAAGCGTAGGTCTGGCATCACACTGGCCATGTGTCTGAAACTCAGTGGTCTATCCACCTGTCAGCTCAATGGCCGTAGAAAGGGAGATGAGCACCCCTCTTAAAGACCCATCGGAGTCCACTTTCCCTTTTTACTGGCATATTCTGTGTTAAATGTTTCGTTGCAGTTTGGCAAGACACCGCTAGACATTGCTGTTGACGTCGGTCGAAACGATATCCATCAACAGTTGCACAACTCCACCGTACGTGGGAAACTTTTTCATATTGCTAGAACTATTACTGCTCGTGGTAGCAACGGTAGTATTGTTTCTGTCTCAAGTTTTTCTCTGGATCTTTGGATTTTTCACCGTTGCAAAATAGTGCAAAAAATGTTAAAATGTAAAAATGTGTCGTGGCAACTTCAAGAATCCTATTGAATTTTGAGGTTATACGTCCTAAGTCAAGGTCACGTGGTTTTTTTTTCGGTGTTTTTTGTGCGTGATACTGCGGCTACCTGCGGACAGTGTTTAGCCTCAAGTGAGCAAGTTTTGACTATATTGTTTTGCATTTGTTTTTGGTCAGAAATTGATCAGCTGTTCTGTGATCGTTATTGACTTTGATAATTGGATACATGTTAGTACGTTCTTTTAGTATATGTGGCAGTACTGTTTCACAAGGTCAATTTTGCCACTAGCCTTGCATTTTGTTCGGAATCTTTAATGATAATTTTGCTGCAATTTTTGCTGAGTGTACCAATGAAAGAATCTAGAAAATCAGTCAACAGTTAGGCTTACAGTTAGGCTTAGACATGACCTCATCTTAGCGGCTGACTTAAATCAGTTAAAACACATTCATATACCACCACATGTTGCAAAGAAATCAGCCGTAGTATATGCGTTTATTTGTGCTATATCTGTTAACAGCATGTGTATTTGGTGGTTTTGTTGGAAGCATCAGATCAATGAATTTGCTCTATGCCAGGTTAGTACTTGGATGCTGGCAAGTGAACCATCTGTGTATGAAACCAACCAGCTAGGTTGGCTCAGCCTTCTACACTCTGTTGGATGGTATCAGCTCTCTGGCTGAATAGTAATAAATGGCAATGGTGAATGTAGTCACTTTAGTTGGCTCAGGCTGATCGGCTTGGTCCATAGGTCGGCTGCTACCTGGTGCTGTGCTGTATTTATTAAGTGAACCGGGTAACTCTCATAGTGACAGTGCCATGATGATGACAGGACCATACATATATTGTTATTCACTATTGCTGTTACTACACCGTGTCTTAGAAAAAAACTGTCAAAATTGTTTTGTCATAACTTTGCCAAATTTTCACTAAATTTGATAATTTTTGGTGTGAAGATGGCCAAGATGATGAAATTGTGCAAGATGCACTCATTTTCCACCTCACCTAATTTGTGTCAATGCACTACATGTGAAACATAGATGTTCCAAATTGTTGCATAATGCAGTTATTTTCCAAGTAAACATGGTAACGACTTGATTAAGAACAAATTAAATTTCAATGTAAATTATTTAGCAAAATTATAAGTTTGTATAACAACTCGCTTACAAATCATCAAAATTTATGTCCAAAGTGGGCCTCGCATACAAAGACAATGGCTTAGATGCAACGCCACTAGCTGATAGCGGAATCGACAAATGACTGATCAAACGACATTCAGGTGAGGTGGTAACTGAGTGCACCTTACATAATTCTATCATTTTGGCCATTTTTGTGCCAAAAATTATCAAAGTTGGTGGAAATTTGATGAAGTTATGACAAAAACAATTTTGACTGTTTTTTTGAGACATGGTGTATTTTTAATATGCATTGTCAATTTGTGCTGTTATCAGGGTTCAGTCACTGCTGAGGCCGACAGTGTGGCTGAGGTCGAAGTAGTGTCAGTTGATGTTCCCGTTAACCACCGGCCTCAACTGATCACTGACAGTCCCAGTAGCTCTCGGCTGTGTCTGCCTGTTGCTGTCACAGCGCCTAGTATCACGTCCACTCTACCAAACCTCACCGTTACTCTGCCAGATGTCACTGTTACTGTACCAAACATCTCTGCTGTACTAAATGCCGGTCTCACAAATGGCGCACATACTGTAAACCAGCGGCAACTGATCACGGACAGTCCCAGTACTAATTCCATGCTGTATCTTCCCGTTACCATAGCCGCTGTTCCAATTGCCTTTACAAACAGTACGCATCTATCACTGACCCATGCTGTACCAAATGTCACCGTCACTCTACGAAACCTATCTCCCACTGTGCCAAATGTCTCTTCCACTGCACCAATTGTGTGTTCGACTGTACCAAACAGTACATATATACGACTGCCCAAGACTCTACCGAATGATAGTCTTACCTTACCAACTGCCACTTTCACTGCACCAAACGTATCTACCGCTATACCCAATGCCATTCTGACTGTAGCAAATGGTACTGCGACTCAACCAAACGTCTTTCGCGCTGTAGCAAGCAGTACACATCTACGACTGACTGACAAGGTACTTCAGACAAATGTTACATGGTCTGTCGTACCGCAACCGATCTTTTGTGCCGTCGAGTCTTTAAGAACTGCACAGGAATCTGTCACTGCATCTTCATCAACCACATCCGAGATGGCAGCCTCCACCACTGTCTTTGGTATTATCCTTTCACGTTAATATTTTCCCGCTAAGATTTGTTGGCAAGAACTTTTATGCCATGCTGTTAAATTTTAGTTTTTCTTGTTCCACTAGTAATGATATGTTTGTTTTATGGTAAAGTCTTTGAAAATTTAAGAAGCCTACAAATTTCTGAGCGTTTCAGTTTTCACTTGATGCGGACAGTATGCAGCCAGCAGTGCTCATTCTGTTGACTTAAAACCCAAGATCGAGAACCCCAAAACCTGTCGTTAAAAAACTTGGGTGTAACCACCCGCAAAAAAATGATAAAGCTTACCAGGTTGGGCTTTTCTATAACAAATTTGGTTTTTACGCGCAACAGCAGCTACTGCTGTAGCACATCTTAGCCATCGCAATTCTGTCTGTCCATCCGTCCATCCGTCTGTCCGTCCGTCCGTCACACTTGTGGATCAGTCAAAAATGGTGCAAGCTAGAATCACCAAATCTTCACCATCAGCTGCCTGGAAGACTCTAGTTTCAGGATCCGTAAAGCTTTTCCATAAATTTGTAAGGAATCACCCCAAGCGAGGGCGCTAACTGAGGAACTGGGGAAAATTTGTGATCTTAAGCCAATCCGGCTGAGCGAGACCAGTCGTGCCATCTGGCGTCTTCTGGCGAGTGGAAAAGAAACATCGTTGCTAGGATGTGTAAGCTTAGATTCTGTTCGCATCGCACTTTCAAACATGCACCGCTGTTGCGTGTTCCCCTTGCATTAGCTGGGCTTTTCTTGTTTTCCACCCCGATAATTGCAGATAATATGACTTGCTCATCACAATCTAGGGACTGGCTCAGCCACTGGCCAGTGTGGTTCAGTCTACATTTCCAGTGGCATCATGGCAGGGGGAGGGTACGCACAGAGCAATTGCCCACTCCCCGGGAATTTGGGCTGTCAGAAAATGTTTATTTTGTCTGATCGTCCGAAAATGCAAAATTTGGGCTGAAAAACCGATTTTAGGATAACTCAAAGCAATAATTTTGGAAATTTTGAGCACACGTGATCTACTCTGTCGGAAAGTTGCAACTTCCTGCCTTGCCTACTTTTGAATGCACGACTCTACTATACATTTATTATCTCTTTCGAAGTGAACGTAGTGAACATTGGAGGAGATTAAGAGATTGGTCATTCTGTCCATCATTCAGGGTGTGTGTGCATGTGTGTGTGTGTACATGATGACTCGTCATCATCTCCACATGTCATACACAAGCAGACATCAGGACCGGCAAGACGTCCTGATGTCTGCACACCTTATTAGCTGTAGCTGTAGTTGTAGGTGTAGGTGTAGTAGTACTTGTCGAATGTCGATGGAGTAGTAGCAGTGGCGTAGCCAGGATCTAGTTGTATTGGGGGCATTGAGGGGCAGGGTATGGTCACTGGTCACTCTCCGTTGCTGGCAGGATATCTTTACCGGATCAGGCGCCGGTACTCCGCCACCTGTCTACACTGCAGCGGTGCTGACAGAACACCTTATTAGCTACAGTGCCCAGCTCATGACCAGGCCCGGAGGAACGTCTGGCCAGGAGGGAAATTCAGCGCAGTCCCTCGACGCCTTTTGGACTTCTCGAACGGATCGGGGCGGTGACCCGCCTCCCCCCCCCTTACGGGAATGAGAGAGAGAGAGGATGTTGGTTTGTCTCCCGGTCAGTTACTACTTGGACGGGTGACTTGCTGTGGACAGGCAAACTATCTCGTATATAACCAACTCCATGCTTAACTCAGCCTTTTATCCCCCTGGGATAGGTAAGTCAAGTACTGGCTTGTCTGGCTGTGTCAGCCTAGTGACTGTGATCCCATATGGCAGGTGATGCTTCGTTGCTCTGCGATGGTTTTCCCATAGACAGCTGCACACATCCTTTAACTTTCCTGTACGTATGCCTGTCTGTTCATTAAAATGCCTTGTATCTGTATGTCTGTTGCTATGTGGGTGGTCTAGGGCATCACGTGACGTCATCATCAGACACATTGGCCTGGCTAAAGGCTCACGGTACAGCCGTTGATAACACAAGTCTTGTGGCATCCATGCTGAGACATGGACAAACGGTCGTTCTTACGGGTATGTCCATGCCTGGGTTTGACAGTTTTGTTCTGACAGCTGCTTTATCAGTAGCATCTGACAATATTTATTGCAACGTTTTCCTCACTTCATGTTTCCCGGCCTGTTACATCTACAGTCGTTTGAGACTTGGGCAATATATCTGGACTCTGTCGTCAGTGTGCATTCCCAAGTCTCGCAAACTGTCTCGCACTGCTTCGGAGTTTTGAGGCAGTTGCGAAGCATTCGTTGTTTGCTATCTCACTCGATCTGCCATTCTCTCATTTCTGTATTGGTTCTGATGAAGCTTGACTTTGGAAATGCTACACTGGTTTGGTATACCATCATTCCAGCTAGATCGTCTCCAGGCGGTCATGAATGCAGCGGCTCAACTCGTCTTCCAGTCCAGTACATACAACATCACACCGCTGCTTTACCGTCTGCACTGGTTTTGTGTGCCAGAGCGAATAACGTACAAACTGGCCGTTCTGGTCTACCAGTGTGTCCATGGACTTGCGCCAGCCTACCTGGCTGACGCTTTACAGCCTGTCGCAGGACTTCCTGGTCGACAACGCCTGGGCTCATCATCGACCTTGGCACTGGCTGTACCACTGTCACGGCTCTCCACGATCGGTGACCGAGCCTTCCCTGTTGCTGCAGCAAGAACTTTGAACAGTCAGAAGTGACGTCTTCAGAGTGCCTGTGAACATTTAAAACTCAAGTCAAAACTCAGTTGCTCGTCTTTTCCACAGTTGACCGTAAAGTGACTGTGGTGCCACTGGCATTGTTCACTCTAAACTGTATTCTGTTATTGTAAGGCATGGCGTTATTTCCTGTTCTGCACTGTCTTCAATTCATATTCTCTACAGTATCTCAAAATCATTATAATGCTAGACATACTGATAATCATACTGGGCCTTGTTTTAGTTTGTCATAAATGGTGGCTGTGTAGGGCAGATGTGGTCAGCTTAAAGGCCAAGTCGCATGAAAGAACGATATTGGCTAAATATGTGTAGAATGTAACACTGATTAATAATACACTGATCCAATGAAATGTAAACTTTGAGGTGATTAAACTAAACTAAACTGCCTAAAACTAAGTCCCTACTAATAATTACCATCGTAATACAGCACAATCGTAACTGAACACTATGCGACTGATTGACAAACTGCACTTTTGAAAAGAATGCAGATCGATAATTTTCTTTCTTTGTTGCTAGCATAACCGACACACCATGCTAGCCCCCAAAAAGTGAAGTTTTTTTGACAGAATAAAGCTTAGTTTACGCACAAACGGAAGGCCGTGGTTAGCCACATAATTTGGCAAAATTTTCCGCAGAAAACAGGGGGCCCTAGTAATAAAAGTGTCGTTTCTGTTGCAGAGGCAGGCAAACTGCTGATGAAAGACCTGAGACCAGCTGCTGACTTAGCTTACCTTCGACGCCTGGACAAGGTGATCCGCAACTCGCATATATACTGTACAGGGTAATCTTGCAGTTTAGCCTGCTATGTTCATAGGCTTTTAGAAATTGGGTTAGAATAAGGGTTGCAGCTGTGGCCTCAGCGCTGGGTGGCCGCTTTTGTGGTCACCCTCCCCGCAGGTAAAGGTAAAAGTAAAAGGGTTGCAGCTCACAGTCACCCTCGTACCCAATGCCTTACCCTAACTCCAAGACTACAGGCAGCTTACATGTGCCATGACTGGAACTTGCCACATGCATGGTCTCGTAGCTTGTGCATAGATTATGAATATTGTATTTTGTCTCTTTAATTTTCTGACATTTAGTCAGTATTAGCACTGATTTTGCATGAACTGATATGAGCTAACAGTTCACGTATCATTAAAGTACTATAATTATCTGCACCAATGGAACAAAGTGAATTGGAGGAGATTATGAGATTGGTCGATCTGTCCGTCATTGTGTGTGTCCGTCTGTCTGTCTGTGTACTCAAATTGGCGGAGATGTGCACTCTAACAAGGGCCTTCTATTTATACTGTTGTTTTCAGATGGGCAAGACCGAGACATCTGATGAGACGGAGAATTGCTCTGTGCATGGTACGTTGATTAAATGCTCTTTTTGTCACATTCTGTTATAACTGTTTCTGGGTTTTTTTTCATGTTTTACAAAAAAGTACTTTGCATTTTGGTTTCTTCCATCTCGGTGCTGTTATTACAACGTCATTATCATCATCATTAGGTCAAACTGGCAGCTTACCTGCCATTTTGCCAGTGAATATCATTCATTTCTAGTGCAAAATGGCATAACGTTAGCAAAACGTCTAAACTACAAAATGCTTCAAAAATGAATTTAATGCAAGATATTGTAATGATTTATGTTACAAAAAGGAAATATAGCAAGTACATGCATATGTTATTTATTAACAAACTATTAACCAACATAAAAAACACTGCATCAAGTAGAAAGTTTGTGTCATCTTTCTCGAAATATCATCGACAAAATACAGACTGTTTTGCAATTCTGCCTTCAGTTTGTTTAATTGAGGCTTATGTGCCTAGTGACTTCTTGCTGTTAGGTGTTGTGTACAAATTTACTTTGTTAGTATATTTATTTTCATGATTATGTTATAACTACTTGCTAACTGCCTGGAAAGTATTTTCGTTACCAGTAGTAGTTAGTACATACTGTAGTTAAAAAGTGCCCATTTCTATAAAAGTATGAACTGCAGTTGTGTCATTATACGTGCAGAAGATGAAGAAGATGAGCCGTGTTTTAAGAAGTCAAAATCTGCAGAAGATGGCGGCGTACTACAAATGACAAACTCGAAGCGGTTGCACTGTACAAAAGACTCGGATGAAAACTCAACTTGTGACACTTTGTCATTAAAACAGAACTTCCTTAAACATTCCTGACGAAATTGTGTTGGTTTTATAAACTAGGATGTAGATAAACTTACTGCCTGCTGTTTGTTGTACAGAAATGACCAAAGGTTGGTTTCTGGTTTTCAGCAGATATAACAGAAATATAACAATAAACTTATGAGCAGTGTGTACAAAACACAGGATTCATACGTAGCACTGAATAACACTGCAATTTCAAGACATTCTGAGCATCAATAGTGACCTGTTAATAGTAGAAAAATATCTCCCAAGTGCCGTACAGCTACGGCTGCACATCCTCAACTTTTTGAACCGAAAAAATGGAACACCCATTATTTTTGCCAAGGGCAACGTTCGTACCAAATTTGGCTTTTCTGTGCTGTATAATTTTTGACGCAATGCCATACCAGACAAATAGACCAAAGGATTAGTTATTAACCTATATTGCAGCCTGTCAGGACAGCTGCAGTCCCACAGAGTGACCTTTTGATTTCATTAACCACAGCCCACATGAGTCGTGGATAATAACGTGCTATTGCAATTGTATACTCGGTGTATTTCTATTCTGCCTAAATACATCACAAATAATAATATGACACAAAAGCATTTAAAGCAACAAAGTCATTTGGAAAGAATTATTGACAGGCATTTGAATTTCCTATATCGTTCAACATCAGTCATGCTTATGAGCAGAAACTAATTGCTGACAGTCCAGTGACTTTCAACGGAACTTACATGACTGCGTCCAAGGTCGGATTTGAAAGCAATTAGGCCATGTTCAGTGAAAATGTGGAGGCACTTGGAATCCAGTAAATAAGTGAGTAAGTGACGATGTAAAGTTCAGATTTTGCAATACAGTGTACAACCCTCCTCCCCCCTCAGTCCAGAAAAAGTGGCGCAGCATGAAGCGAACATTTATGTCTGAACACACCACAAAGAGGCCCATACAGGCTGTCCCAACATTTTCTCACCTGTGGGGGGCCGGGCCATCAGACCCCGCCTAGCCAAACACGCTGAACATGCCCAAATCTGCCTCTGCATGCACCATCATTCCATTGGACAATCTGCCATGGTAAGACAGACCCTGGCCACATGCATAATATAGTCTAATGATATTCATTCAGTTTGTCAAAGCTACAAGCGCCTCGAATACATTTCCTTTATGTTCACGGAGGACTCGCTCGGCAGCAGTTCGTGATAACTCCATCTCATTTACCTGTTCGCCACACACACAAGCTTACACTGTAGCCAATCACTGCATGCAGGGTTTACACGCCTCCTGAAAAGTCGTGGATTTTCCCTTTATTTTCCAGGCTTTGGAAAGTGAAAATCCTGGATTGTTGATGAATTTACTAGGGGGTTCAAAACAAACATCATGTAGTACTAGCGTAGCACTTACCTACTAAAATGCAGTGATGAGACGAATGTCACGGTATTTGACATTCCATATTCCCTACGAAGAACTGTGCACTAGATTGCATTCTACACTGTGTCCCAAAAAAACATCCCCGACATTTTCGACTGTAACTTGAAAACCAATTATCAGATTTTGATAATTTTTGGTATAAATATTTCTGACACAACTTGCCATCAAATGACTGTTTAGTTTCCCACCTCTCCTATGTATGCTTCTGCACTACCTAGGGAAAGCAGATCAAGCAAAATATGTGTTGAAATAAACAGAACATCTGAAAAAACATTCCCGACGTTATCGAT
>Ga0209367_1009613_pt1 | contig 13063 bp, 3 predicted proteins | sample WorMetLIZISLAND2_FD_187412 | JGI IMG/M metagenome (GOLD analysis project Ga0209367, IMG submission 187412) | Marine gutless worms symbiont microbial communities from Max Planck institute for Marine Microbiology, Germany - Olavius geniculatus... ... | reverse complement strand
GGTGTTCGGAATGATGGATGGTTCAAACAAAAGAGGACGGCCTCACCGAGAATGGTCAGATGACATTGAGCAGTGGTGTGGGACAACCCTGCAGGAGTTAAGCCACGCTGCCCTAGATAGGCAGCGATGGGCAGCGATAGTAAGAATGGCGTCAGACACCAACGGGCATTGAGCCCACGGTTGTCGATGATGATGATGATGATGAGCTCTAAGCTCCTCTAGCGGCGCAGACATATATTGGGCGTAGAAGAGCGCAGAAAAAGTACGGATTCATTCGCTATTGCACATTATGCACGCTAACAAGTAATTTGAGAATAAACTCACGTGACGCGCGATAGCAGCGGTCTTGCCACTTTGGCAATCAGTGTAGGCCTACAGCAATAAGATATTAATGCATCTTGAAAGAGTACTTAAATTTGAGGCCTGCGTACGGAAGACTCTTTGAATTTAAGAGATCTAAACTTAGATTCTTAAATATAGACGTTCTATGTTGAAAATGTCATATGCAGGTTGTCCAGGTCCGTCTCCAGCCATTTCGGCGCAATTCGCTCTTAAAATGTGTGTCGCAGCCGAAAATCGCAAAAAATTAATAAAACCCCTATTTTGGGCGTTCCATGTCATTTTAGATCATCGACGTTGACACCAATAAAAAGCTTGTCACTATTGCTTGTTATGATCAACAGCATGTCCGTGCCTATCTGCAACCGTTTTCACGTTGCACGAGATAATTGCGGGAAAATAACCACTTTTAAAGGGAGTAGCTATCTTTGACGCCCGCCTGCGCCGGCTTTCTTGAACATAGGGGGTCCGGACTTGGACTGCTAAAATATACGTTTAATGCTAAAAATTTAATTCACAGGTTGTCTTGGCCTATCTCCAGCCATTTCGTCGCAATTCAGTGTTGAAATGTGCGCTGTATCCAAAATAGCGAAAAATTCACTAACCCTTCCCCCTTTTTTGAGGGGGGGGGTTCAAGGTTGTTCAAGTCATCGATGTTGATAAATCTAAAAAGCCTGTCACCAGTGCTTGTTATTATAAGCAGCATGTCTGTACCTATCTGCAACCGTTTTCACACTATACGAGCCAATAACGGCAAAATAGCGTCTTTTTTGAGGGTACCCTTCTTTGACACCCTCGTTCAAGGGTATCCCTTCACCCAAAGACACGAAATTTTGTCACAATAAACAAGAGATCTTGGGGCAGCCCACAATGAAGATCTCGTGATCCTAGCGTGCGTCTTTTTGACATAATATCGCAGTGTGACGGACGGACAGACGGACGGACGCCTAGACGACGGCTATGACGCGCGAAGCATTCTGCTATCGCGCGTAAAAATTCCTACTCCTAAATTCCTAATCTGTGCGCTGTTATTTACATCACGTTAAAACAAAGCATAAACGTGCAAAAACCGAGCAGTATTTTGTTTACGTCACTAACTTCCTGGATTCCCCACAGTTTATTTTTTTCATGACTCGTATATCGCTGTCCATAAGCAATATAATCATCCTTAGGAAAGCTGGTCTCGTACAGGTAATTAAGTACGCATGCTGCATACGTGTGATCATCCCCCACACACAGTGAAAGCTACGTTAGAATCAATGATGACATAATAATTATGACGTCTGTCTGGCTGCATATATCTAGGGGCGTAACCGGCTCACTCTAAGTATGAGCGAGTGATGTTGGTATCCCCGGAAAGCCCGTCAGCAGTGCTTGTTTCGGTTTAACGCCCCGCCAGACAGGTCATTGCGAAGACGATCACTCCAGGCAATCACTTGCACTGGCAATGACAACGTAACAACAGCAAGTAATTTGAGCAATGCTCATCTGACGCGCGACAGTATTCGTGCTGGCACCTGGAAAATCAATGTACAACGTGCAATAAAACAATGCGTTTTGCACGGGGTACCCAAATTTGACTCCCACGCAGGGAAGACTCTTTGAACCTTAAAGGTCGAAACTAAGACGGTTAAAATACTTTTATGTTAAAAATTTGGCATGCGAGTTATCCTGGTCTATCTCTAGCAATTGCGTTGTAGCCTAATTCACCGTTGAAATACGTGTCGCAGCCTCAAGTCGCGAAAAAATTACAAAAAAACTCGCCTATATATAGATTTTTCTGTTGTTCAAAGATCAATGTTGATATCCTCGAAAAGCTCGTCAGCAGTGCTTGTTACGGTGAGCAGCATGTCTGCGTCTCTCTGCGACCATTGTATGCTAAATTAGAGGACAGTAGCAGAAATCGCACGTTCTGACGGGGTACCAAAATTTGACGCCCCCGTATAGAGAACTCCTAGAACCAAGGGGATAAAATTTATTAAACTGCTAAAATTCAGGTTAAATGTTGCAAACTTCGTAGGTTATGCCAGTTGTCTTGGTCTACCTCCAGCCAGTTTGGCGCAATTCACTCCTAAATGTACGCCGCAGCCGAAACTCGCCAAAACCCTTATCTTCGGAGTTCAAGGTCGATCAAGGTAATCGAGGTTGGTACCCCCGGAAAGCTCGTCAGCAGTGCTCGTCATGATAAACTGCAAGTCCGTGGCTCCGTGCCTATATCTGCAGCCGTTTTCGCGCTAGATGAGTCAACAGCGATAAAATAACGACTTCTTAGTGGGTATCCACATTGACGCTCGTTCGAGAGGAATCCCGCACCTAGCGTCACGTATTTAGTTAAAAGAAACCAGACTCTACGCTATCTATCATAGACTACAATGAAAATCCGATGTTATCTATCGTACCTGGGCTTGCAACGTTCAATACCGAAACGTGACAGATACCAGGACGGGCGGACGGACGGATGGACAGAATTACGATCTACTACGTGCTGTCGCGCGTAAAACCGTATAAATCGACTTATTTGACTTGGTCGATAAACCGATTTTTCGCACGAAAGCATTTACTTAAACGACCTCGGCAAACAGGACAACGAACGTTCGGGTGGCTACGGATATGTGAAACACTGTTACAAGCTGTCCATTGGGATGCACCGGTTCAGCCCCGGCGGCAAATGGAATTCATTTTGATGCATTATACGGCCCTAAAACGCATCTCGTAATCGTTGCAACAATCATTATTGTGGGAGGGCTTGAACCGCTTAGCCCCTCCCCTAAAATAACGATTTGCTTAGTCCAGGGGGAGCCCTGGTCGTGAACGCATTTTGACGCATTTTAAGTTCTCAAAACGTATCTCGCGGAAACAGATTCCCATTTATTTCCGAGGGGTTTAAAACAACAATTCGCCACCATAAATCACCCCCAGTTGCTACTTCCCCCAACATTTTACAGGAAGCATGCGGTTTCCACCCGCCAATGCAGTGGACCCCCTGCCAGGTTGCCAATACACAACTGAAACATGTTTTAGGCACTTCTGAAGTCACTCGGCCAGGAAAGGGATCAGGCCTACACCGCATATGAAGCGCTCAATTCAAGACGAGGCAAATGTTGAACTATTGGTGCCTGATGACATCACCAAAGCGACAAGTTTAAAAGGAAAACGTTTTAAAACTAATTTTAATTCCGCTTTTAACTAGTTTTTGTTTTTAGTTATTAACTATATTGTCTGTTTAAGGCCGCCTGGAACGATAGTTCGGAAGGCCTTATGTTTTACTGCTGTTTATTTTTTTTCATCGCGAGATCTCCGAGGTCCGTGGGCCGATCTCCGCGAAATTTTGTCACGTGTTCGGAAGCATGTTCCATTTACAAATGCTGGTCCAAAAATTTGGGAGTCTGCCCTCAAAAAAATTTTGTAGGCGAAAAACACGCTAAATTTAGCCCGATTTCGGACATCTTCCCACTTTGAGCGCGAATATCTCCGGAACGGATAGAGATATCCAAAATCTGAAAGCCTGGTGCAAGACAGCGTTCCCTCCCGCTTTCAACGAAAAATGTTCGACGAACTTTGGTCCACTAACCACTCAGATTTAAAGATGCAATTTACTATTGTACACCAAAAATCGACTTTTTCGGAATACCATATTACGGCCAATAGAGGGTGCTGCGCCCCGAAATTTTTACACGCGCCATAGAATGGCCAAGTCTTGCTAGCCCACACCCCACATGAGATTGGGGTCCCCCCAGCATTTTTTTCAAAGAGTGGTCAACAAGAAATTTGAGCTAATGCTCACGAGACGCGCGAAAGCCTGAAGCAGTTCCGGTTCAGTAGTTTACCTGAAAATTGGGGTGTTCACGCTAAGTTAATATACAAATACCAAATTCTCTATCTGGATCGCATAACGATAGTTCCGTGGCGCCATCTTGTGAATGATATAGACTTGTGTCACAGCCCGAAATCGTCAAAAACATAAATAAAACCCCCTATTTTGGCGTTCAAAATCATTGAATTCGGCGCCAATCGAGAGCCAGTGTACGACTTCCTATTAGTGATTAATGGTAACGTAGTCCCTATTTCGCAGCGTTACTGAGATACAGCGACTTATTGGCCAAAAAATCGCAAATTTTGCCCACCCCCTCTCATTTAGCGCCCTTGTTCGGAGTGACCCCTTCGAATTTATGGAAAAACTTTACGGTTCCTGAAACTAGAGTCTTCCAGGCAGCCTGCACCCGAGAAATTTGGGATAGCCAAAAAGTGGAAAATTCGGCCCGATTTCAGACATCTTTCGACTTTGACCGCGAATGTCTTAAGAACCGATCGGGATATCAAAAATCGGAAACAAACTTGATCGACATCTATCCCTGCTGGGTTCAACAAAAAATTGGTGAACTTTTGTCCACTAACAAAAATGTTGCAGGCGCGGATGTTGACCCACCCTTAGCCGACAATGCGCGTTCTGCGAATGCTAATGCGTTGGAGTTCGGGCCACGTGACTGCTACCAGGTAAATTTTACCCCCACCCCCCTGAATTAACCCAACATTCGTATTTAGGGTGGACTCACGTTGGGCTTTGCCCCAAATTTCTAGTTTTACTTTTATACTGCGCGACAGTCTGTTTTTAATTTATCTATAATCTGCGTACGTATAAGTTATGAAGATGCCATCACACCCCGTACGCGTTGCTAAACGACCTTGCGAAATCTAGTCAACTTGAGATCGACTGAGTAAAAAAGCACGTTAATCTAAAGATGACTATTTCACAACACGTTTAGAATGTGGAGAGATCTTCACTCGTGTTCTTAAGTTGACGCATACGACAGAGTTCGTTCAGCAAATGTAAAACTCGCCAACACACAGTAACACACGTTATTTATTCAGTACACAAAATAAATCTACAAAAGTATCAAAGAACACTGCCTCGTAGTTACTTAATGCGCGTACAAACCACGCACAGTGCTTTTGTTGACCTGACTAAGCTGTAGGCCTACTTTCACATTATGCCAAGGGGACAGGGCGAATCCAGTGCCCTAATCTCATTTATTATAATGCACAGACTCGATAAAGGTTTAGAAAACCTAGGATTGCACAGTCGTAAGACAAACTCACATATAGGGCTACACATAGTTGATCTTTATTTTCCCAGACAACTGTTTTGAGTTATACCGGATGAGTGAGTCCATATCCGAAATGAGACTTCCGAAGATCGTTATAGCAGGAGTAAAAAATTCCTGTGCTTCGAGTTACCAAATTACCATCCATTCATCCTTAAAAACCACCACCACCAAAATTTGTATCAGACCGCTAAAAAAATATCAGTGCAATGCGGCAAAGAAGAACAAACGGTGCCATTTTGTTTTTTATGAGCTGGAATGTCATAAAATAAAACTAAAAATATTCCCCGTCCTACTTTTCGCCAGGCTACACCTGGAAACACAGAAATTTTTCCAGGCCTCAGCCGGATTATCTCCCTGCAGTCCAGCCAACTACGCCAGAGCACTGAAGTAATGAGATATTTCAGCGTTCCTGACTGCAGAGGACTGCACAGTTTTAAAGCCAAACTACAAACAGAAGACCGACCAACCGGACCCCGAGCGACAAAGAATCAAAATCTTCCCCAGTCTGGGTCTACTTATCACATAGTACAAAATCCAGTTACTTAGTTACACGTAACAAAGCTGTCCGTTCACAATATGCACAGATAAGCTGTACAGAAAACGTTACTTGGGTTAAAAAAGCAAAGAAAAACTGGTGGGGTGGCATTTTGGGCGAAACGTCGCGAACACAGCACAGACGGTATATATTAGAAAAAAATCCGAAGATCTAGTTCGCTCAGATCATAGTCTGACTAAAACGACGCGGCAATTCTAGCGGCGACGTGGAAACACCGAAACGATGACGACGACGACTGTACAACACACATGAACGAGCGACGTTTGTTAAGTTAATTTATCAACACAACATTTACATCTCACGCACAGGCGCCGACTAAATGGAAGGGTGCAATCGCTCCTCGTCCCCATGGACAATTTAAGCCAGTGAGGGGGGGGGCGACGCCCACTCGGGAATTGGATCCATGCAGATTGTCTGCAACCGTATATACAGTCAGCCGATTTCTGCATATCGGCGTCGGGTTCAATCTGTTCGCTGCAATGCAAATCACCATTTTCTATAATGAAACTGAACCGGAACAAACGCGAACTATTTCCGGTACTGTACGAGGCAGACTGAAACGGTGCGCTTTTGTCACCCGCACAACGACGCACCTGTACTTATGCGATAGTGAACAGCAGCGTCGTGGGGGCAGCAAGTGACAATTTTCCAACAAATCGGTGCAAACTTCGGACAGCGGAGATTACGGGTGGTTGATATTTCAATATTACCCTAAAATTCACCCAATAGGATTTCCACTTTTGCAGTTTTGGAAAGAAATTGGATCTACGTTATGACATCACTGCTAGGGAAGCTTACGACAGATTCAGAAGCCGGGCGGATGGAAAAACGTGATAAGAAAACAGACAGAGAGAAAAGAAGAAACAAGAATAGGATAGAAGGTGGTCCCAGAGAGTCGTCGACGCCTATGACGTTACACAGTGACCGACTGTCACCTACAGTTCTCGACAGCACGTTGCACGCCAGTTAAGTACACACGAGTCCACGTGACATCATCAGTCAATCATCTGCATATGCATCTGACTGTTACTGACTGACCGGACGATTCGTTAGCACAGCGCCCACTGGTACATAGTACATACATGAATACTGAAATATTCAATTATGCGGCTGTCATAATAGGCCGCATTACCGGTCTTCTCAATCCGTCTGTCTGTCCGTCCCGTACGTGGGCTTCTAAGTCGAAAAGAACGTAGAAAACGAAAACTGGCGCGAATGTTCTTCGACGGCTGTAACAGGTTTGGCAATAAACTTGCCGCCAGGGTTGGACAGCGCAGTGGACGGGACGGCCGCACAGATGTCGACACCGGGCCTACATCTTTGACTGTAATACAGTGAATAAAAACAGCAAGGTGCGCTGAATCAGACCGATGCTACGATCAGGGGGATAACCGCACCAGCTGATCTGCCACGGACCCGCCACTAGTGTGAAGTTTCCGCACACAGTGAGTTTCACCTATCTCCTCGTTCACGCCACGTTGATCAGCAATAGTGGCCAGGGCCTACACTAATACACTATACACAGATAAACATCGAACATCTCAGGGCGCTGGCACACGTGCGGCAGAATAAAATCCAACAACTGGAGAAGGTTGCCAACTACATAAAGTTTACTGTCATCGACAGAGCCGAACGTGGCGCTATAAACTTGCAAAAAAGTTGTATTTTATCAGAGGGGGGGGCGGTTCACGCATACTGCAGTAAAACAAAATACGATACTTTGTTTTGTATAGAATATGTCATTTTGCTTGTTTTAGGTTTTTCAGTCAGCACGTCTCACGAGCTTTGCTCAAATTACATGTTCATTGTACCGAACAAGTGCGAGCACCCCAAGCAAGGTGTGTCCGTTCTGTTTGAAACAGCTGCAAATGACCGGGACAAACATCAGCAGATTTTGAAATTGAAAGACGGCACTGAATAAACTCAAATAACGTTTTGATGACGATGAAATACTTCACCGACGTTCGCTAGATGGAGACACTCATACACCCGGGATCAACAGATTCAATACTAATAGCAAACCACTGTGAGAATAGTTGAAATATTAACAATCAGGTCACATACACAGTAAAAAAAGCACACGGGATCACAAACCACTACAAAACGGATTAGTGCTGCCATCTTTGAAAATGCACTACCGGAGCGAACAACCAGAACAAAATAGAAAAAAGCTCACCAGACTAACCCACTAGCAAACTCATTGTTATTCGTCACACTGCGCTAAATTAAACCGAAAAAAAATCTGTTCACAACTTTTTGAGTAATCTGGCAGAAAGAACAGCTCTGGCAGAAGTAATCGCCGCCATTGGTACACATCGCTGGCTGATTTAATAGCACTCATGAATACTGGGTGGTCTGGCAAACTAGGTACCATTACTGACAGCCATACAAATGACTTACTACAATATTATCATTACATTATATACACCAAATGCTCTGTAAAAAAAGTAAGCTCCTAAATTTCACACATTCATAACTTCATCAAATATTAACCGATTTTCAATTTCCTTTCGCTATCCCAATCAGTAGCAAATTTGACAAAAATGTCAATTGTTTGAGATCCCTTACGACATTTTCAGCATACTGTGAAGCAATGTCAGCTTTAGAATAGCGCAATTAACCATACAACTCAAGTATTCAAAAGTTGACCATATGTCTTGGTTAGCAAAGTGTCTGGGGTACATTGGGATGTTTAACAATCACTTGTTGGGAAATAAAGTGCAGAATATATTTGTGGAAAAAATTTTGAAAATCAGTGAACATTTAATGCAGTTATGACAAAAACTCAGGGACTTACTTCTTATTGTGCCATGCAACGACCATAAGATAATACACAGAAAAACTAACTATTAGATTTTACAAACAGTATTACACCACACATTGAAGAAAGTCATATGTGAGTGCATAACAAACCTATCAGTGGCATTCAATAACGCACAGTCAATGGTCAAAACGCAATTCCAATTGCACCGCGTTACTTCATCTCATGACTAGAATACATTATATTACTATTACATTAATACACGTTATATTAATATGACACAATTCAAAGCTGATACAACAGCCACACTTGGAATTACAGCTCCATTTCAACTTCACGTTAAAAAGTCCATGAAACTGGTTAACATTTGCAGTTAGCATCTTCTGTGTAAGTTGATGAAAATAGTTATGCAAACCTACTAGCAGAAACTGTTGCAGCAAAATGGTTTACACAAACCACGGCGGAGTTACCATGCAAACCAACACAGAATATTATGCGACACAGAATAACTAACAGAGCCCAATATCACACATAGCATATCAAACTTTGTGCATGCAGGATACTGGCTCAAAATGACATAACACGACGTTAATATTCATATGCCGACAACTTCGAAACAGCAAACAGATTAACAATTTGTTACCGAGACCTTGACTATTAATGATTTGTTAGAAAAAGCCACTGTCACAAGTACAACAAAAGGCCGATACATTTACAAGGGCGATGCAGTTACCTTTCTACAAAGGTGAAAATTGAAACTGTATTTGCCAATGTACCAGTAAAAAAGATTCTGGTATTACCAATACTACTGATACTATTACTGCAATGCCTAGTAGTAGTAGTATTAGTAGTAGTAGTAGTAGTAACAGCAGTGGTAGTGGCATTTCTTCTTCAGTGCAAACTAACATGCTACATATGACAAGAAATAGAAGATGCGCTGTCATTGAATCAATTGAATGACAGAAGATATGAAACATCTCTGTTATGTGTTGCAGCCAGTTGTACTTGTGACAGCAACTTATATGACTTAGTTCAAATGTTAGATGTTTTAGCAGCTGTAAGTTAAGTTACACACAGATTATCAAGCTGCAACAGCCCAACAAATACAGCGAATGGCATGACACTTGATAGCAAAACATTCTCCCACATATCAGTCAAACGACCTTTAAAGGCTGATATAAAGTTCTGACAATGAACCAGCATATTCTGAGACCGACAGAGGAACAAAAATGATTTTAAACGATATAATGGAAAAATGAGAGAAACAGCTATACAACCAGATGTAAGACAAAAGAAACAAGTTTTAACATCTGCTTGAAGAAGAACAACAGCCAGCTTAATTAAGTGCATATGATATAACAAACTAAAAAAGCCGGTCATGGAGAAAACTCGGAAATAATCCAGCAAATCCACAAAGACTATCAGGAAGGACTCGATACACGACATGCTGGAACGTGTCCTCTAATTTTTTTACATACGATTTACCAACAGTGACAAGCACGGTGAGCGATGAAACAGTCTAGAAAACATGAAATGAAAAATAGCATTAAAATATCTGAAGGCCATTTACGATTCTGATATGTGCTCAGCCAAGGACATTGTCAGAAAAAAACTATAGGCAAATGAGGCTTGGTATAAATGCATGTGTAATATAAAAAAAATGAAAGAATTTCACAAATACTCCCACTCTCCACCCTGGCTTGAAAACTCGGAACAGTTTATACATTATATCTACAGAGATACTCAGATAAGTCCAAAGTAAATAAAAGGTTAGGAATAATCAGCGCTCAACATATGCAGGGAGAAAATCAACAAGTTTTTGGTCATAAATGTGTCACACATTAACTGATTTTCACCACAAATTTGTGATAAAGTGACCACTAAAGATACAACCATATGTCAAATACAACAAAAGTGCCCCATAAATACATCATTTTATTACGCACAACAGCAGGTCTTAGCCATTCTGTCTGTCCGTCACACGGGTAGATCAGTCAAAAACGGTGCAAGCTAGGATCACCAAATCTTCACTGTCGGCTGCCTGGAAGACTCTGGTTTCAGGATCAGTAAAGCTTTTCCATAAATTCGAAAAGGTCACATTGATCGAGGGCGCTAAATGAGAAGGGGGTAGGAAAAATATGTGATTTTCAGCCAACATTGGAATTCATGCATTGGACGTGGCGCGCAGTACTGAAATTCATGCACTGGATATGGAGTTAGGCATCATCCGCTATCGAGTCTAAATGAAACATCGTTGTGAGCTTAGATTTCGTTAGCACCGGGCCTTCACACATGCATCGCTGTTGCGCGTTCCCCTTTGTGTTAGCTGGGCTTTTCTTGTGAAAATAAACAAAAAACACAAGCAAAGATAGAAACAAGCAAACAACACATATGGACACGATTAGCATGTTAGTGTTCAATGATGGTTATACATCAAGACAGAAAATACTGAATTTAGTGGACACAACCATTAGCTATAAACTGTGAGGGGCGTGAAACAAAATGTGTATGCATGGTCTTTCATAAAATAACCCCTTTTTGTTTTTTTCATAATTCACTCAAATGATGATCAATTTAGACAAAATTTGTAGCACTTGTAGCTGAAGAAATACTAATTCAAAATATTGCAACAAAATGTGGCAGTTGATTAAATATTCTTTGCTAGTCGACGTAATGCTGACGTCATAACGTGTGACGGGTACAAGCTTGATAGTCTCAACTGGTGCTGTCAGTTGCTACCCTGCTCAAATGGTGAAAAATCTGGTTAATTCATGACAAATTGTTGAACTTTTGCAGTTACTGTTACAAAAACATGCAAAGTGATGGCATTTACGTGTCTGTGGGGATAGTTGGACTTTTACGCATTCGAGCAAAACAGTGCATTAGCACACCGAGCTTGCAAAATGGATGCACTTTTGGATCACAAGATGCCTGGTTTCATGTCCCTATGTTGCTTAGTGCTGACACAATAAACACTTTTCATTAGCAAACCAGATTAAGCTCACCATCGAAGCAGGGTAGCAACTGACAGCACCAGTTGAGACTATCCAGTTTGTACCCGTGACACATTATGACGTCAGCATTACGTCAGGACTAGCAAAGAATATTTAATCAACTGCCACATTTTGTTGCAATATTTTGAATTAGTATTTCTTCAGCTACAACTGGTACAAATTTTGTGTAAACTGACCATCATTTGAGTGAATTATGAAAAAAAACAAATAGGGGTCGTTCTTTATGAAACACCTAGTGTATATTTCAACACAGCACAGTAGAATGAAATAACATCATCTTAAGTTACACGATATACAATACAGCAAACCACATGCAACAAAACACAGATCAATCCGGTCTTTGCAGATCAACGTGATCTATTAGTAATGAGTTTATGAGGGATAACAACCTGGCCTACAAAAGCCTGCTGATCTCTGAGATACGCAAAGTTACGTATGTGTTAAAACACTCTACATACAATCAATGAAATTCAGACTAAATTATGCAGCATACGCCAAACTTATTCCATGCAGCAGTTAACAGTGGTACGAATTATGTTGCTAATGTCAACTTCTTAACATAAGCAACAACATTCCACACATCATATCAACCAAATCATACACAGATTACTTTTGCAATAACGTCAGCTGATGGGCATCAATACTACAAATGGTTATGGAACTACACACCTAAACTCAAGATGACAATGCAAAATTCCTGATAAAGTTTCCCGGACTTTGCCCACAATGTTCGTCACAGTGCTGGCTCCACTACATTTATCCAACTAACTTCCCATTTTGTGTTAGGCACAGACTTATGACGAACCCAAATGACTCGATGTATGTCAGAGACATGCATCTAGCTACGACCTGACTACCTTAACTAAAGAAAAACCTCTGAAAAGTTATCATAATAATTCCCTTTCTTTTCTATTTCCATGACTTTAGACATCGCTGGTCAGTGGTCACTGAAGTAGAACATGATAAAGAAAAACGTTACTAACGGAGAAAGGCATAAAATGCACGCACAAAGCTGTTTAGTGTTCAATGTTCAAAATAAATGATGTTTTTGTCACTTACGAAAATAAAAAATGAATATGACCTACAAGTGGCACATTTCCCCATGCAGTCCAAATATCCAGAAGTAAGACTGTGACAATATAAAATGTGATAATGCCTTAATAACGCACTTTCAGTTTAACACCAACACTACTATTATTCACTATATAGCAGCAACAGTGTTCATAATGAGCCCAAATTGGTAACAGCAGTGAAGTTTAACAGTGTAATTAAAAGCGCTATATCACAT
>Ga0209367_1009612_pt1 | contig 13065 bp, 7 predicted proteins | sample WorMetLIZISLAND2_FD_187412 | JGI IMG/M metagenome (GOLD analysis project Ga0209367, IMG submission 187412) | Marine gutless worms symbiont microbial communities from Max Planck institute for Marine Microbiology, Germany - Olavius geniculatus... ... | reverse complement strand
AATCTCTAGTGCACTGGATGCGCTGTCAATACATATGAAACAGAAAGGTAAAGCAGGATACATGCACCAGTGTGTTAAAGGTCCATGGACACGGTCAAACTGACTTGTGAAATTTATGTAGACCTCAGTTAGACATTTTACCTTGTATATATAACGATGCACATTGAGATGAACTGATAAGTTTATAGTGGCCAAGTGAACTTTTATATAGTGCGCTATAATTTAGAAAAATCTCTAGTGCACTGGATGCGCTGTCAATACATATGAAACAGAAAGGTAAAGCAGGATACATGCACCAGTGTGTTAAAGGTCCATGGACACGGTCAAACTGACTTGTGAAATTTATGTAGACCTCAATTAGACATTTTACCTTGTATATATAATATGATGATTTATGCTTTGTGGTTCTATGAAATTAATGTTTGAATATATCGAAAAATGGCATTACGTTAAGTTATGCTGAAAAATCTGATCTTAGCAAGTTTCCGGAAATGCCATCACTGGTTGAACACAGTCAGTGTTTACCAGTTAATTTTTGATATTTTTAATGACAACTAGAAATACGTTCTGTGGAATGAAGTATTTGTCCCATTGCCACGCTATATTGCCTAGCAGCTGCATTTCAGTATTTGACACTCTGGTGAGCCTGCAGCCAATTTTGTCTTTTAATAAAAACGGTTGGTTGCCATGACAACAGGGGTCTTCAGGGGAGAAATTTACATGACACCATTGCATAGCCCGGGCCGGAAAATAGGGGGGTAGGTGCAAACAGCGCACAATTATCTTTTATGGGGACCGAGTTATACTGCTTTGAAGTCCCCCTAGGCTGTAATGCAAATTTTTAAAAATTGAGGTAAAATAGGGGAAGGAGTATATATTCAAATTTTTATCTCAAACAAACTCAATCTTACTTTTCTGGCCCCGAATCACTGTGTAAAATTTCATCAAAATCGAATAAAAATTGCGGTCGTAGGAGTGTTTACAGACAGAATGACAGACCGACGCAAGTGATTTTATAATCTGTTTCATGCTATGCTATAGCAATGGGACAGATAAAAATACTGTGTCGAATGACAACAGCAGCTGTACATAGGTTGAAAACATGACTTTATAATGCTTATGTTTCTATGCATTACACTGACCACGTGTTCAGCCAGTGACCTCATCAGCCTGTCAACATGGTAGTTTGTTTCTATGGCATTTGTGTAGATCATCGATTTCCAATGTAAATTTTTCTGTGCTGACTAAATGCTGGTCACTGATGGTACTATCAAAATTATCAGAAAATTATGCTGTTTTGGGAAAGTGGCTAAAATGTATATGTTAATTTTGGTGTCCGTGGACCTTTAAGAAGTAGATTGACTGTGATTCTGGTGCAGGTATCACCTGGAGTGTCTGGATCCACCGCTGTTGAGTGTGCCACGGGGCAACTGGTACTGCGTTGACTGTACTGCCACAGAAAGACATCTCAGATGTATGACAGCTTTTGTCATTCAACAGATTTAACGTATCTACAGTCCAACACATTTCAGACACACTGCCGTAATGTAGACTGTATTCAGGACATGGACTTTCTTACTGTTTTGTGTCAGTTTTTTTTTCAGCAAATATTGATTGTTTTATTTTAACACTGTTTAAATGCCTGATGTGGCTCAAGGTAGCGTTTTGACTTTAAAACCTACGGATTTGCACATTTATGCATATTTATGCGATGTGGACATTATCTAGCAGTACTCATCTAGGACGTGTGAAAACCTCAATACCTGTCAAGTTGGACCAAATTAAATAAAACATTTTTTTGAATGGCTGATTCCGGTATTGTAGCTGAGTCGAGTGAGGACGTCGTCATGGATACATCCCATGATCATAGAACTTCTGGATCTCGTTCAGCTCAGCGCATTGCTAGGACGATCGTTGCCGAACGAGTGCGCAGCATCGTAGCAAGAAACAGAACTCGACGTCGTCGACTGCTGAGCTCCAGTAGTGAAGTACGATTGCTACTAGTTACGTCTGTACCGGATAGAAGATTTTTCGATTCTGGTGCATAGGAATAATTTGTTCTATTATGCGATGGAATACGAATATGCTATTCAACTTACTATTTGGATCAGATAGAAATGGAATGGACTGTTCTGCACAGCCTGCTACTAATCATAGTTCCGGCAACAAGATATCTGCTAGTTATCGGTAAGGTAGTAAATAAATTCGTAGTGTGTTCGCTGTCTTTCTATAAAATTTCTTTCATGCAAATGTGGACATGTATGTTGTATCTGGTGAGATATCGTGTATACTGTTTCATAAAAATTTGTCCTTTTATTTCTGTCATATCTTTTGCAGATTTTATCTGATTTTACTAATTTTTGACAAAAAAAACTTACAGCTCAGAATTTGACGCAAACACATTTACACATTTCACTGCATCTCAGTATATATGTTCATACTGGCAGTGGATCACAACACAGTGTAGTGAACTGTCACAGATGTACAAATTTTAGCTGTCAAAAAGTTAATTTTTATGCATTAATGCATTGCATTGATTTTTTTAACTCATGTGTTAACACGCTAATAAATAATAATGCATCATTAATATTGCTGATATTGTATGTGGACTACATCAAGAGAGTGACTGGAATAACAACCGACGAACTCGTGGCTGTGTCGCAGGATCATGACAGTAATAATGGAACAGCAACAAAACAATTTTTAATCACTTGAATATATCTTAAATATTATTTGATCATCACATGACCATAGTTTAGTGGAATACTGGAACTCCTGCTTAGCAGAATTTTGTAAATTAAGCACATTAATTCTTTAACGCGTAAAGTAACATGATAATTCAACAGCTACAAGTAAATGTGAAGAGAAATTGTCAGGCCATGATTGCCTGTGTACTGATCGTGCCTGCATCCATTCGTGCTTGAATGGCTTTTCGAACATGCGGTTTTACAGTCCTTGTGAGAAACTTTCAAGCGTTTTTGCATTCGCTCTCCAATCCTCCATGCTTTTTAGATTGGAAGGTCCATGTCATTAGGTGCTTAAAGCTTCAGTTGGTATTGCAGGAAGAAGAAGATGACGAAGCTGAGTCTTCAACTCCACGTGTCAGTACGTCTGCTGCAACCGCATCACAAACGAGGAAGCGGAAAGCATCAAAGACGGCAGCCAGCGGGGTAACGAGACCCAAGAAACGACGGACGACCAAACGTCGGAAAAAGACGACAAAGCGAAAAACTCAGCGACGGCGACGACCGAAAACTGTCAGCGTAAAGAAAGTTGATGCGAATGGCAAGTTGGTGGTCGTTAAGAAACGTCGACGCAAGACTAAACGTCGTAAGACGAGCAAGAGGAAGGTCTGCTTGCTTTTGTTACATGGCGCATGATGAATTGTTGGTTTTTTTCTAAAAATTTGTGTGTATATTATATTGTAGAAGAGAAAAGCATTTGACCTTATGCAGGCTCTGCATATTGCTTAGTCCAACACTTCTCTTCAGAGAACTAACTGTATCTTGGGCATAACTTGGGGTAACCCCAGAAATACGGGCCAGAAGCTGTTGCAGTGGTTGTAGGCTAATAGTTATTTTGTTTAAAACTTACTGTTATACTGTATATTTTACATTAGTAATATATGTGATTTGGTGAGAAGTAGCCAGAATTTGCTACACATCTGCTCTGAATGTACTGTAGAGCTTAGTTGGTTTATAATAATTCCTTAAATGTAGAGCTGCTATGCTATATAATTGTGTCTGTCAGCTGCAGAAGTTGGCGCGCACCAAGCGGACGTTGCCGGCCACAGTGAAGTGTCGGCTGGCTGGTCGACTTGGCATTGGTTTGCCGCCACTCGGCCGACAGATACCGACAGTGGTGAAGTCAGCTTCGTCGAGTGGCTATGTGGAGTCACGCGCAGGGTCTAGCGATGCCGGTGGCACTGCTGCGCTCTCCATCATGGGCAACAGAGACGATCTCGACCCGTTCAGGTTTGATTGTCGATTTAGTTAGAGCTGTGCCAGATTTTATTTCCATTGGCTTGCAGAATAGGTGGCCAGAGGTTATGATTTTGGTTTTATGAGAGATGTCAGATATTTGGCATTCCCATAGTAATAAGGTGTTGTCATCATAATACGGTGGTGGTCTGGCTCAGTTGGTAGCATCGTTGATTGCATCAACGAAGTTAATGAACACCAGGCCCGATTACTTGGATATGTGACCATCTCAGTATGTAACCAGCCACCCAGATCAACTCAGCCTGGCCATCCCTCTGTGGATAGGCGCAATGAGTTCCAGCAAAAGCTGAGATGTAAACAGCCACACTGCATGATGCACTGGCTCCGTGTCCGTGTTCTTACAGTGTAAAAAGTGGTGTCTGAATGAGGGCTAAAGAAACAGAGATCAGCTCGGAAAGGACTTTATGTTTACATCATAACACAGCTTGAACTGCTGTGTTTACCCTGTGATTAGCACGTAAGTGCTGTTGTGTACAAATTTGTGTTTCCAGAAATTATTACTTACTGCGAAGTTGGCTTGGAAGCCTTGTGTAAGGAAGGATGTTTGTTAACTAATTTTGGTGGAGATCGTTGTAGAGTTATTCAGCAGTGATAAATGCAATTTTGTGTTGCTGGGCTGTGGAACTGCCATTATTTAATGTAACTTGTTGTCAGGTTAAGTCGACTTAAATTATTTTCTTGAACTTTTGCAATGTGCACAAGCCAGCTTCAGTGAACCAGTGCCATAGCAATGTTACCAGGTGATTAGTTCACATAGATTGGACATCAAATTTGGTAGAAATTTAGTTGCTAGCATTAAATTGCCCAGTGTTCTCAGTACAGCCAGATGCTTATTTTTATCATCGTCGTAATCTTGGACAGTTTAACGTGGCCTTAATGATAAGCATTTTTGCTAGTTAGTTAGTTAATTCGCACATTTAAGGGTGTCTGTTCAAAATCACAAATGCTGCAGCTATTGTCTAAACAGATGAGTCTCGAGTCTGTTGATGAAAACAGTGAGTGTTAGTGATGGGTCGCGAATGGACGTAGATATGTCACATTGTGATGCTTGACATACAATACATGTAATCTATTTTGTGTGATTTTTTAGAGATGATGCTATAAGGTGTGCTGTTTACCATTCTATTTCCACTTATCAGTATGTTAAGAAATACTTCTACTCATTTCTGCTGATAAGTCTTCTGCTCATGTATGGAATGGGCTTCATGAACATGTCACCTCTGCACTTTCCTTGGCTGTCTTCTGGTCACATCTGAAAACTCATCTGTTCCACATCTTATATCCCGACTCTTTCTGACTATATGGTGCCCACACAGTGATGTTTCTGTTACTATGGACACTGATCATTTCCGTTACTTACAATTTTTACACGCAACAGCAGGTGGATCAGTCAAAAACGGTGCAAGCTAGTATCACCAAATCTTCACCGTCGGCTGCCTGGAAGACTCTAGTTTAAGGAACTGTGAAGCTTTTCCATAAATTTGAAGGAGGTCACCCCGAACGAGGGCGCTAAATGAGAGGGGGTAGGAAAAATTTGTGATTTCCAGCCAATACAGTGTTGGCTGAGCAAGACAGTTCACGCCCTCTGGTGAGTATGATTAAAACACTATAGATAATCGGTCGTCTGGCGCCCTCTGGCGACTGACTTAGAATTTATTTTACTGGCTTTTAAACATGCATCGCTGTTGCGCATTCCCGTTTGTGTTAGCAGGTCTTTTCTTGTTACATACTGGTTAAATACAGATATGTGGTGCTTTCTGTTTGCAGTGAGCTGGACGATGATGCTGCACGAAGCTCTAAAACTCTTCAGAGTCCTGATCCGAAGTCTAATAGCACTGCAAGAAATGAAACTTCACCGTCCACTCAGTAAGTTTTACCTGTGGCTGAGTGTATAGTATTGCTGAACATATAACATGTTACCAAAAAGTTAAATAATTTGATAATTGACCTCCCCCTTCTTGTCGGACTACTGATTGCAAAGTCACTGGTTCGACTCCCAGTCAGTCCAGTGCTAAGCAAATAAGGGTCGTCCATAAATGATGTCACACAATTTTAGGGAAAAAATGATCCCCCTCTCCCCTTTGTCTTGTTTTGTCACGCTGCTCTGGACCCCTTTTAAATATGACGTCACAAACTTCCAAGCGCCCCCTCCCCTTGCAGTCTGTACTCTGCAGTGTAGCCTACAGGTTTATGAGTTTCAAATACAATGCAAATTTTTTGTATGATATGACGCATTTGATGAGACACGGCCGTCTCTGCTGGGGGTCGTGGGTGGTGGAAACACTGGCTTCGGTAGGCTTACATCATTTTCCATTGCTTGCACCATGCGTGCTCTACCATGGAGTCCTGTATAGTGTACTAGCGCTATCGTCCACGACTCCCTGGCCAGGCCTTGCCACAGATGTGGTGTGCGTGACGTCATGCAGCTTTTCACCCCCCTTCCCCTTACATCACGCCTCATCACAACGTGCGTGAATGACCCCATAGTGTGGCCCATGTAACTGTGCTGTGTCTGCGACTCAGTACCACCTCAAAGGCCACAGACGAAATGAGCAGCAAGCCATAGGGTCAGACTGCTGTGAGATGGCCTTGTTAAATGTGGGTGGTTTACCTTTTTTAACTTTTTTACTGTGCCATACTACTGTGCTTAATGCAACACCAGAACTTTTAGTTGCATCCTGAAATGCATGACATCGCTGTCTTTTGGATCCCGCCAGATTGCAGTGTTCATTGAATGCTGATATAGGCCCAGGTGTGGACAACTTGCTTATGTCTAGAGCTGTGTTTGTGAACGGCTCCATTTGGAGCTCGAGCTCGCAGTGTTGGTGTTGCAATATGTTTGTTGCCCACTTACATTGTACCTGTGCAGTGTGCATGTACGCCATCGGGAATTGTTTGCGGAAATATTGTGTGGTTAAATGTTTTAATTGTTGCAGAGCGAAACCTGTCGCAGGTCCATGTGATATTCTCGGTGATATCCTGTCGTGCCAGAAGATCTGGCATCGCAGTGCAGCGAACATCATTATCAACAGAGATGGTGATTGATGTGTTTATAAATTCTTCTATATCTGCTCAGGATGTATTCAGTAGAACTTAGCAGTGTAGAACTTAGCAATATTATTTTAAGCTGTATGTAAAATTTTTTTAAAAACTAACAAAAGTTAACATTTATTAGTGTTGTGAGTAAGCTAACAGATTGCGCTCACTGCTCAGAAATGTATCATAGTTTCTGTGTGTGTGCCTTTTACCTGGGTACTTGTTATTTGCGATTTTTGTTGCTCATAGTTTCTTCATTGCTCTTTGTTGAATCGGCAATAGAAAGGCATTTGGCATGTGAATCACCTACTGCAGCATAATGCTAGGGTTCTTTGGCTTCTGGTGGGCTTTTCCTTGAATAACCTCAAAAATAGTTGCCATTGGCACCAACTTGATTCACTCCAATTAGCAAAAACTTCAGAGCAAATGCTGTCAGGTTACCAGCTGAAAAAAGGAACGTCTGTTCTAGCCTGTTGTGATAATGAGTTCATATAGCACATAAACTCAGCACTGCCATCAGCAGACATTTATTTTAAATATCAGTTTTTAGTTTAACTACTTCTGTAAAGTAATTGATGCATTTTGTGATTTGTAAAAACACTGAGGCCCATCAGGTGGCACTTTTTCTAATGAGGCTCGAACTGTATATTGCTGAGTATGAAATCATTGACACTTGAGATTCTTCTCGTTGTGAAAGACCTAACGTGCATTATAAACCCAGTTTAATATAATAATAATAACTTTATGATTTATTTTTCTTCCTTACATACCTACATAAGTTGGTAGTATGTTGCCTGTGGAACAGGTTCGCTGCAAACACCGCAGAAGTCAGATCCTGTGCAGTCAAAAGCACCACCGGGTGACAAAATAACCGTTAACAGTTCCGAGAGACCAGACACTAGTGGTATTGCCACACCACTGTCCAGCGCTATTGCATCAAGTCCTTCTGATTCTCGCTCCTCTACATCGTCTTCGCAAGAATCAGATGAGATGTTAATCACTAAACCACAGCCTCCACCGGCTCTGTGTCCAACCAGGCTTCCCAACCCAGGAAAATACCTTCCACCGATACTACCGCAGTTTCTTCTTGTCACGGGAGAAATGTCGGCAGACGAAGGAAAACTGTCGGCAGATGAAGGAAATTTTGTTATGCCAGATGTCAAGTCATCTGTACCTTCTGTCTCTTCTGGCACAAATTCAGACAAAGATGTTCAGCAGTCAGCAGAATGCACGTGTGCTGACATCAGCGTTGGGTCGGACGTATCTTCAGAGCCTCTGACTTTTCACACTGACTTCGGTGATGACTGTAACACGGCCGCTTTCTCCGATGAAGAGCACAAGGCACTGGAAGATCTGTTGTCAAAGAGCTCAAAATCTAAGTCAAAGTTGCTGGATGTGAACGAGAATATCGACAAGAAGAAATCTTCAAGTAATGACTGTGGGGTACACGATTCAGATGTAGTTTCTGATCATCAAAAGCTCGATGGGCTTCCAGACCCACTGAAAACGGTGGCAGGGTTGTGTGACACTTCGCAGTTCATGCCGGTTACTACCAGTACGGTGGTTGTCAACATGGTACTGTCGAGTGTCGCGACTCAGCCAGAAGGTCAGAGCTCCACTGCATTGGAGCCGCCGGAAGCTGCCAGTCACAGCCAGGAGCATGATAACATGTCCATCTCAGATGCTGCCAGCACCCATGACGCACCCGACACTGCAGCAGCAGACAAGGACAAGGACTTACAGCCACCGGAGAAGTCCTTCATCACAGAACAGCCCGGTGTAGAGAATACAGCTGATGCTGATGAAAGTGATGATGCAAATCGGGAACAGCAGGCTGTTTTGCCATCCTCCGATGGAGAGACTCGCACCATGCAAATCAAACCAAAATCACCATCGTTGGAAAAAAGCAAGTCACGTTCAAAGACTGGAAAGCGGAGTCGGTCTCGGTCCAGTGAACGTAAGAGGCACCGATCATGGTCAAGTGAGCACAGAAATGGTCATTCACGTTCCAGTAAACGGTCGGACTCAAATTCACCGACTAGGTCTCCGGGCAATTCGTCCCAGAGAGACAGCAAAAAACACAAAAATCACAAACGTAGCCAGTCTAAGGATCGCAAGCGTAGTTGGTCTAAGGACCATAAACGAAGTCGGTCTTCGTCTCACAGCCAAAGACGCCGAAGTACTTCGAGAGAACGTCATTCACATAGCAGATCGTCACATGGCAGTCGTCGCAGAGAACGTAGTCGCTCACGATCGTACGACAGTCGCAGAAAACGAAGCAGATCGCAGTCCTGTGATACAAAAAGACGGAGTCGTTCGACTGATATAGCTCAGCGTAAACGAGAAAGCCGTTCCCGATCTCAAGATCGTAGTCGCCAGCACACTGCCAAAGGTCGCAGAATATCTCGCGATGACAGCACTGCAAGAAGAGATGATAGTTCCGTGCAGTCCGTAATTTATGTGTCATCTTCATCTTCAAAGTGTCACCAGTCTGATCATAGTCACGATTCACCTCATCACCAGCGTAGGTCGCCATCGCAAAGTGAGAGAGTTGCGAAAAAACGAAGTAAGAGAGCAGCATGTGAGAAATCCGGTGATCCTGATATTGAGAAAACTGCTGCTGGTCGACAGTCGGACTTTGATCTGTCTGGTGCTGAGTCAGGCCGACGACAAAGAACTCGAGAAGAAGATGAAGCAGAAAACAACCGCATTGCTGTGATCTCTTCGTCAAGTGCTACAAACCGTAGAGCTAGACAAAAGGAGTTTGAATCAGATGAAGACCCACCAGCTGATTTCCCTGCCGCCTATGATCCTTCAGAGCCCACAGAAGACAATTTCCGTGATGACAGGAATGTCTCAGATCATTGTCCTCCTTTACCAACGCCTCACTGGGTTCCTGTGCGGACACAGAGAATGCCGATGGTTGAAATGTTGAGGCCACCGCCGCCAGTCTATCCGTCCCGACTTCCACCGCCACCGCTACCATCACCCAGATTCCAGCATCGCCCTCCTCCTCCACCTGATGCTGTCCCTTTGGATATGAAGTCAGTTGTTGTGCCACCAAACCAGTTTGTGGTTGGCTTGTCTGATGCCGGTAGGCCACCACTGGCGCCTCCACCTATGGTTAATGTGCTGCCGCCATTGCCAAGGCCGACGGAAGTTCAGCCGCCGCCAGTTACTTACACACGACCAATGCTGACTGCTCCAGCTGGTGTTATACCACAACCACCCACGGGTCCACCCGTCAGGCTTCCTGCCGGTGTTGACACAGTCCCACTGATTGTCCGTGGGCCGATGGAGCCGGCTCGACTGATCTTTGTTCCTCCGGGTGTCGGACAGCCAGTGGTAGGACTTCCAAGGATTGTCTGTCCACCAGCACAAGGTCCCATGCCTGAGCTGGTCCGACTGCCTATAGGACAGCCCCAGCCGCCCCCAGGCAGCGTGCTGCCTGGTCCAATAGGACAGCCGCCGCCAGGCAGCGTGCTGTCTGGTCCGCCATTTGTGTCCGGGAATCAGATAATGATTCAGCGTGCGCCAGTGGTCTTTCAGCAGCAGGTGCCTCCGGAACATCGCGTTGAATCCCCACAACCACCTCCGCCACCACAAATCATCCCAAATATCCCAATCAGCCAGATTCCCAGAAGCAGTCAGCCGTTTGTGTCAAATGTGGGAGAAATGCCATTCCCGCTGGGTGGTGGTAATAGTGGTCAACCGACATTACCAAACATGTCAGTGCCTCTGCTGCGTCCATCTCAGCCACAGCCTGCTCCGATGCTAAGCTCTTCTTCCGCGTCTTCTCCATCGTCTGGGAGTCAAGATGCAGAAGACTTGCTGATGGAACGATACAGGGCAAAGCCGGAGCCCCCACAGTCTCTTTTCCCGAGTCAGAAGTCTCCCGATCCACCACCAAAACCAATCGTTGATACCCACCAGTGGTCTCCTGATCAATTGTCACAAGATTCAGATAAATCATCAGATCATATGCAGCCTCCACAACCACCATCGTTGCCAATGCCTGATTTGAGGACTGTTGTTACCACAGCATCGGAGGTGGTTCCGACGTCCACGTCTGAGACACTGCCGTCTGATCCAAGATTATTGGTCCAGTTCCTGATGAATCAGTCACGGCAGTCTGCCACGGTGTCCGATAAACACAATTCCCCGACTGCCGATAAGTCGACATTGGTCAAGCCATCACCACCAGCTGACCTGCACTTGTCAAAGGTGGAAAATAATCAAGGGATTACAGATAATTCACCGGAGAAAGTGAATAAAGGTAAACTGGCATACAGTCCTAGCCAGGCGGATTACTTGAGTGACGAAGAAGATCATCAGGGACCATCGGAAAGCGTCCGTGACATGAAGGTTTGTTTGTTTGTTATTTTCCCCACATAATATTTAGCAGTTTATGGATAGTGATTACTTAGCACTTCGATCCTCCGGTCCTTGACAGGACATTGGGCAGCAAGAGTTCGCCATCTGCTTCTGTTTGTAGCCACAGCCCAGACGCTGTTCCAATCAACTCCTCAGTCCACCAGGTCTTCTTTGAATGTAGACCGCCAATTCTTCATTGGACGACCTTGTCGTCTGCCACTACCAGGAGGGGTCCATGACATGATTGGCTGGTCGTCCAGGTGCATCCTGATGATATGGCCTGCCATCCAAAGTCTTCTCTCTGCTACAATGTCCTGTAGTCTTCGCTGCCCAGTCCGGCTTAGCACCTCCATGTTAGTCATGTGGTCCTTCTATGTAATGTCCAGAATCTTCCGTAAGTTGTGCTGGTGACGTCCAGCTGCTGACATATTCTATCTGTACTCTTCCAAGTCTCGCTGGCGTATATGGCTGTAGAGACAATGTGGGAGTTTTAGAGGTCCAGTTTAATCTTATGGATAGAGATTAGAGATGGTAGATTTCATTTATTATATACAGTTTGTATATGGAAGCCTATTTGCAGTCTGACATGGCAAGTAACATCTGATTCTTAAACTAGGACACAATATCTAGATTTGACAGATTGGATTTTTTAATACATGTGTTTGGCCTAGTTTTTGTGTCGTGTTGCACTTTGCGGGTCAGGTCTTACATGACCTTGCAAAACCAGTGCAGAAGAGTCAACCATATCGGGCTAATTTCTCTACATAGTAGAGCAAAAAATGCACTATGATCATTTTTAATGATATTTTTGTCATCCGTGGACTGTTAAGTGACATGCTGATTGTTTGTTGACACATTTGGTTACACTGCTGGAATCAGAAGATTTTGTTTTGTGTGATGATTGTGTTGGATTTCAAATCATTGGATTATCAGCAATGCTGTGTGATGCTATGCTGTGTATAGCTGCAGCGGCAGGCGGTAGTCGTTGAGGCTGTGAAAGCTGCACTCAAGCCGTACTATGCCATCGGTAAAATCACCAAGAACGAGTACAAGGACGTCATGAGAAGCGCTGTGCCAAAGGCAACTAGATTTCTTGTCCTATTTTATACAATAGACAGCAATTTTCTATAAGTTATTTCATTGTCAGTCATGCTTGTATTGCATCTCGCTAGAACTATGTTTGCAGTGATAAACTGGTCGATCTTAACTCAGCAGGTACAGTCAAGCATGACCAAATGAATGACACTGTAGGTTACCAGAGCTTGCCATTTGAAAATGAGAGGCGATTGAAAAATTGATCGCTCCACACTGGGTAGGCAATCGATTATGACACAGTCATATATAGGCCGCCTACTGTAGTATCACTGTAGAACGTAGACGCTGATTTAAGGGGGTTCCTCCCCCCTCAGCGCCAGAAAGCAATCATTCCCAAAGTTGCACCTACCCCTCCCCATTCTTTCCTACCTCTGCCTTTCCCCTTCTGTCTTCTTTCCCTTTTTTGTCCAACAGATTTAGCTAATGGTCTACTGCAGTGCTGTCCAACCTTTTTGACACTGCGGGCCACTTAGTCAATTTTCCACCAGCTGGCGGGCCGCAATTAAGGGGGGCCATGGCGAGCGTGCGGAGCGCGAGCCTATAAGGGAGGTCTGGGGGG
>Ga0209367_1009611_pt1 | contig 13067 bp, 7 predicted proteins | sample WorMetLIZISLAND2_FD_187412 | JGI IMG/M metagenome (GOLD analysis project Ga0209367, IMG submission 187412) | Marine gutless worms symbiont microbial communities from Max Planck institute for Marine Microbiology, Germany - Olavius geniculatus... ... | reverse complement strand
GTTACATCCCGAGATGGTTTACCTGCCTACAGGCAGTCACCCATCGCAGTATTAACCGGGCCCGGCATACAGTAACTTCGCTGATTGGATCAGACGCGTCACCACTACACCACGCCTACCGAAGTCGCAAGATCTGTCCGATGAAACGTTTTCTTCTCATTGCTACTATGTCATGCAACGTCGCTTGTCCAGAGCATGTCATTACTTCATCATTCGTGATGTGATTACGCCATGAAAGACAGCGACGGTGAAACACGTCAATCATCTTGGTAGCTTTTGCTGTTGTCTTCCATGTTTCACAGGCATAAGTTGCTGTCGGAACTACGATGGAAGAATATAGCCGTAATTTGATCTCCTTGCTGATTGCACCACACTTCCAGATTGGCTGTAGATGTTAAAAAACAGATGAAGCTTTACCTATCCTTGTCCGAATGTCCACCTCTACATCTCTATCTCGGCGATATAACTTTCGAGATATTAGAATTTGGGCACATTTTCTATGTTCTGGTTGTAGAGAGAGACTGGTGGCATAACAAATATAAAATACTACATAGGCCTACTAGTACTAGTACTGTACTAAGTACTATCACGATGCACAGACATGCGGCGCAACAAACGGTCGTGCATCAGCGAATGCTCAGCCTAAGCGAGCACGTCTCGAGCACGCCGCCAGCAGTTAATGACGGTAGTGGCGTAGGCGCGTCGGAACTGTGTGTTCAGGATGCCGTAGATGATCGGGTTGACGCTGCAGCCGGCCCAGAACGCCAGCGACGTGAGCATGTAGACACTGCGATCAAGCACGGCACGTCGGTCGACCAGGTTTGTGACGGTGAACGGCAGGTAGGTCAGAGCGAACGCCAGAAAAACGGCGAGAATCATGTGCAGAGAGCGAGAGCGCTGTCGCTGACTGCGCTTCAGCTTCGACAACCACCTTGCCGACAGTTCGCTGAACTCTTGACCGAACAGTCGACGACGCAGTAGCGACGGCGGGCCATCTGTTAGAAACTGCTGCAGGCCAGCGACTGACAGAAGAACGCTGCTGCCGATTTCCGTCAACAGCTGGCCGGCAGTCGCGTACTGATTTCTGTCTCTCACCTGTTCAGCGTCTGTGGCGACTCCCGGCGTCGCCACAGCGTCGACGTTGGCTGGTCGGTCGTTGGTGACGTCACTGCCCAATGCGTCGACGTAACAGTCGCTGCTTTTGCTGGTCGTCGAACATCCAGCCGACCAGCGTTCGTCTTTCCTGGTGCAGCGGGATGCTTGACGTGATGACGTCACCGGCTGATAATGCTCGAACGAAATACGACGTTCTCGGTTCTTGTCTGCATTTATCACATAATTATTAGCATTAGTTATTACGCAACGAAAAACCACCGATGACGTCACGCGACTCTATAAAGTAAATCGGGACTTTGAAGTTTTTGAAGCTTTGCAGCTGTATTATAATGATGCAAGCTAAACGTATATAAAATTCCTAGCTTTTATCTGTGAAAGTTCTGGGGTCGTTATATGTAAAAACCTAACCTGTAAAAACTACTCCTAGCTCTTACCTTGTCGTTAACTATATTTTTTTACATTTAAAGGCTTTTCGCAAATAGCAGTCTAAGCAACGTATGGATTATGAAAGATCACCTACAAACAGCATTATTTTAATAATAAAACAACATATATAAATGTACAAAACAGCACAATGACAATCAAGAAATGAGATAGTACGTTATATTACTGTTAAATAATTTTAGCTGGTTTTAGATGAAACAGTCATTGTATGTCGCTGTTAATGTAGGCCCATAAGCTGCTGTTGTGTACATTTATAGATGTAGGCCTATTATTGGCATTCTTCTAAGCAAATCGATATTCTTTAACAAACAAAAATAAATTAACCAGTTATTGCACAGCGTATTAAAAAAGACATCTAAAGAGTGGTCCAAAAAAGGCACAAAGTTTATAGCACCATAATTTTGCAACGGTACATCACAGAGTCATGCGGTTTCCAGCAAAATGTTTTGAAAGAAATTCTTTACGTAACTCAAGTCAGTGTTTGAATAAAGCAATTAAATATTCTTTGTTTTTGCCGCTGGCAAGTGAACTATTGAAAAACAGTATTACCTTCAATGTACTTTGGTCCATAAAAACATGCCACTATTACTTTTTAATAGTTCCGTGAAACATTGGCCAATTTTAATAATTTTTGGCATGTGACATTAGGAAGAAAGTTGACGCAAAACTCTAGTTTTGGCCACCTCACCTTAACGTTATCGCTACACTACCGTGTGAAATGCAGTGGTCACAGTTTGCCATTGACATCAATGAATTCCTACCGGGTAGCGTATGCGTCGGCTCAGAAATTATTAACTGAATAGCGACAAACGCAATTGTCAATTATTATCACTCAAAAAGTCACACGTGTCACATCACATCATCTTCAGTACAGCATATGCTGAAAATGTCCTCCTGCAGCACAAACGCAAGCGGTAGACGTTGACACCATTTGCCAACAGCACGTTCAGTAACTGCATGACTCAAGCGGCCCAATTGCTGTTGATGTATCATTTTAATTTGTCGACTAAAATTTTACAATAAAAACGAAGCAACAGATTTTTAATGATTTTGTGGTCTCAGTAATTTTTTGAGCTGACGCATGCTCTACCCAGTATGAATTCATTGTTGTCAATGGTCAAACTACGACTTCTCTATTTCACATAGTAGTGTAGCGACAACCTTACGGCGAGGTGGCCAAAACTAAAGACACCTACGTAAAGTTTCTTTCTAATGTTGCCTGCCAAAAATTATTGAAATCGGCCAATGTTTCATGGAGCTATTAAAAAATAAAAATGGCACGTTTTTATGGACCGCAGTATCGAGCGTAATATTGTATTTGCATAGTTCCAGCGGCAATAACAAAAAATATTTAACTGCTGTATTCAAATACTGACTTTAGTCACGTAAAAAATTTCTTTCGGAACATTTTACTGAAAACCACATGACTCTATGACGCACGGTCGCAAAATTACGGTGTCATTAACTTTGTGCCGTTTTTTGGACCACCCTGTACTTCGAAAGTATGTAATAAAAAAATTATGCAGTAATGCGTTATACAACTGTCAGAGCATTACGCAGCGTTCAATAGACTACCCACTGCAATTAACCTGCTTCGTCTTAAGGGTTGCAAAAACCAGACAAATTAACTATTTTTATTTACTCCAATATATCGCAAGTATTACAAAACAACCAAAACGAAGCAAAACTGCTATTCTCGTGGCCACTGTCCCGTCGACGCATGCCGGTGTTTTTCGAGTCTTTGGTGCCAGAGGCACCTTTAAACCATTGCGGTCTGGGTCTGACCAAACCCCACACCTTTTTAAGGCACCGGTTTTGCGGTTACGAAAGAGCAACATGAGACAACACGAGGCGTACTTCGAGTTGTCAGTTTTTTACACATAGAGCAACTTTTTATATTTGTACACCCAGTTGTCAGGCTACGAAATAATGGTGTTTCGTTAAGTTGTCAAGGTTAACCCACCACTGCACTGCGTTCTAATAAGACACCTGCTTTGACGATACATCATGAAATAAGTCACTCAGTGAAAAACGAGTTGGACAACGTAGACAAAAGAACTAGCAAGTGGCGGTGCCAGCTGCTTTAGAAAAAAAGTAAGTAACCTTTATGATCGATTGTCATCTTTGGCTTTGTTCGTTCTTCTTCGTCGTCGTCTTCGTCGATTACGTCGCTGAGACTTGAGCAAGCCGCAATGTGTACATGTTCACTGATCGTTGAACTCCAGTGGACAGCAGTCGATATGTTTTGCCGTGTTTCGTCGTCGTTAGATGACTGCACGTGATCCATCTGCGTGGCAACAGTTGCGCTGGTAACGACAGCCAACAGTCTGTGCGGACAGTCGGTGTCGGTTTGTGGTCGGCATTCCATCAAGCCGTCAGAATGTGCGTCCTGGTCGAACGACCGGTCAGGCGTTGTGAAATTGCGCGCATTAGCGATCATGTTGTCACAGCCTTGTGTTAATGGCTGCTGGTTGTTGGTGTCGCCGGCGCTCTGCGGTGTTTCGTGTACGACGGCCTGCGTGTTAGCTGGAACAGATGCTAGCGGCGAGTGAAGCTCGTCTGCTGTGTGAATGCTCTGCCGGCGCACCACTTGCAGCTGTCGATAGGCCCGGTTGTACTTGTCGACTTGCCGGCCGGTCTGTCGCGTGCGGTGCCAGATCATGGCGTAGCAGTAGACCATGAGCAGACAAGGCACGATGAATCCGGCGCAGAAGATGAGCGTCAGCGCTCCGTACAACTCGGCGCGGTCGTAGCTGCAGTGGCTGTACTGTTCCAACCAGCCGACACGTGCAGGTAGCAGACCTACCACACCGGGCAGCACGATAAGCACAGCAGCAAGCCAGGCGAAAACGATCTGTGATACCACGGCCGGCGCCGACGACAACCAGCGGCCGTGAAAGCGCGGGTGTACGATGAGCTGGTAGCGACTGGTGGCGATCAGAGCGATGTGAACGCGTCCCCGAACTGACCTATACTGTGTAGGGCGGGACGTGAAAGTGAAACCCTACTCACTCAGGGCGATGTGAAGCGACGACGACACGACGACCGTCGTACCGAAGAATGTGTGCCAGCGACACAGGGCCGGCGAGAAGCGCCAGCGACGATAAATGTAAGCGTGAGTGAGTGAGTAGGGTTCAACGTCCCGCCCGACATATTATAGGTCATTTCGGGGACGGGATGAATGTAAGCGTCTGCGTAGAACGGCATGACAGCCACGCTGTAGATGAGGTCGGTCACCGACAGGGACGCTATGAACGCGTTGCAGGACCGGTGCAGCTGCGGGTGCTGTATGACCGCTGTCAGGACTAGCACGTTTCCGACCGCTCCGAACACAATCATCAGTGAAATGACGACGCCGCCGAGTTGTCCCTTCGCGTTGAATGGCTCAGTGGTCGGCTGCGTCATTCCTGACGTCACATCGACGTCAGCAACAGTCGTCGCCGTCAATGATTCCATAGCGTGTAGTCAGCACCAGATATGTCCACTAGATTGGTTCCTACAAACACGTCCAACGAAAACAGAATACGTACGCCATTTCGATCTTTCGGCCACATTCAACATCTCTCGTATTTTGTTCAAACTGCTGTTGCGCAGCCGTTCTAAATAAATTCCCTGCAGTTCTATAATTTGTCAGTTTCTACTACAGTTATACAACAACTACCATTTACGGCGGGCATCTTAAATTTTGTCATTTGTATCTGTTCCATTACTATAGCATAGTATGGAACAGATTATAAAATCACTTGCGTCTGTCTGTCAGTCTGTCTGTAAACACTATTTTGATTTGGTTTTGATGAAATTTTGCACAGTGATTCGGGGCCCAAAAAGTAAAATCGAATTTGTTTGGGATAAAAATCTGACAATTCCTTCCCCTATTTTACCCCAATTTTAAAAAAAATTGCATTACGGCCTATGGAGACTTCAAAGCGGTATAACTCGGTTCCCGTAAAAGATAATTGCGCGCTGTGTTTACCTATTTTCGGGGTCGGGCAATCTAACAGTGTTATTTAAGTTTACCCCCTAATGACCCATGTTGCCATAGCAATTATTCAAAAGTTGGAAATTTTGCATTACAACCAATGGAGATTTCAAAGCGGTATAACTAGGTCCCCGTAAAAGGCAATTGCGCGTTGTTTGCACCTATCCCTCTATTTTCGGAAAAGAGCTATCCGACGGTGTTATTTAAATTTCTCCCCCGCCGACCCCTGTTGCCATGGCAACGATTTTTTGAGGCAAAATTGACTATACCTCGGCCCTCGTGAAAGATAACTGCTAGCTGTTTTCACCTACACCCCTATTTTCGGACTCGCGTTATCCGATGGTGTCATTCTAATTTTTCTCGTGACAACCCGTGTTGCCATGGCAACGAATTTTGGAACACAATTGACTACAACTTGGCCCCCGTGAAAGATAATTGCTCCCTGTTTGCACCTACCCCCTATTTTCGGGCCCGCGCTATCCCATGGTGTCATTTAAATTTCTCCCCTGAAGACCCCTGTTGTCATGGCAACCAACCGTTTTTATTAAAGGACAAAATTGGCTGCAGGCTCACAAGAGCGTCAAACGCTAAAACGCAGCTGCTAGGCTATAGCGTGGCAATGGGACAGATACCTCGTTCCACAGAACGTATTTCTATGTTATGAATTCAATCAAAGCAGAGGTAAAGGTAAAAATACAATAGCAGAACTGCATGTGAAAAGCCAAATTTCTATCAGTTTATTAGCACAATAGTTAATTTATTAGCATAATACTTAGCAACAGCGGCGGAGGGCCGCGCGCCAGGGATCACCCAATAGAAGGGGTAGCAGAGAAATTTTTGAGAATACCATGAACAAAAATTTCTGGGATCTTAGTTTGTTCCCCTAATTTAAAAGTAAATAAAAGGTTCCCGAAGACCAATCACAGCGATAGGTTTATATCTTCTGACAGTCGGCAACGCAATACTTAGAGTTCATTCGTAATGATAATCATAAGTAAGCGTGACCATCAACAGAATGTCTAACGGTAACATCTCCGATATCGGCTCAGATATCAGTCTACTATCATATCACAAACAAACGATAATGCGTAGGCCTAGTTATGTAGTGTGTGTGCTCAATTCAAGGTAATCATGTGCCTCGAACATGTGTAGTTTTTATCTATGCCTACGTTAACGTGGAAAACACATATGCTAGATTTTGTACAAGTTCGAAGTGTCACAGGGTTTCTTGGTCAGGCAATCTAATCCCAGATGCACTTGGGCTAGGATCATACAGGTGGACAAAAACTTCCCCTCTACCGCTACGTAATTGCCGCTGAAAAGTCGCTATTTGATCTGCCGAGTAAGGCGTATGCGTTATTTGATCGTCAACGCTTTGGCTGCGCGTAGCCGGTTTACGTTGCATGAAATAATCTGCCAAAATTATCTCATTGAAGACTGAACCATATCAATCCGATGAAGGACGCCTTGTGAATATATTATTATTCCAGAATCTTGAGAGAAGCCTTGTGGACATTAATTCCAAGAAGTCTTTCTATCTGCATGTTGGTCCGCGTTATGATGTAAAGTGTTGTAAAGTTGTCAGTTCTACTGGTAAAGTAATCCCTTGGAGTAATAAAATTAGATATTTAGGCATTTACATCATAGGGAGTAGAGAATTTAAATGCTCTTTGATATTGCTAAAAAGTCATTTTATCGTGCAGCCAATGCTATCCTTGGTAAAGTCGGAAGACATGCATCTGAAGAGGTTATTTTGCAACTCGTTTCGAGTAAGTGTATGCCTGTGTTATTTTACGGACTAAAAGCTTGCCCATTAAACAAAGCTGCTGTCAACTCACTGGATGTTGTTATCAATAGATTCTTTATGAAACTCTTCAAAAGTAATAATATTGATATTGTTAGGAAATGTCAGGAAGAATTTGCGTTTTCATTGCCAAGTGTTTTACTTGCACATCGGAGTGAGCTTTTTTTATTTAAGTACAAGGATTGTGATAATGCTTTTTGTAAATTGTTATTGTTTCAGTCTGAAACCTCATAGATAAAATGCTGTTGTGACACTGTTGTGGACTATGAACCGTATATGTATTTTTCTTTTTTTCGCTGTTGCTATTGTATTATTTTTTGTGTTTTTCTACCGTGATCGGTGAATTAAAGATTATCATTATCGTTATGGAATCTCGTACAGTGGAAGGCAATCTGTTAACGATGTCATCACAATGATTGTAACGGAATATGCACTGTTTACGGTGTTCTGCTCTCACTGCTAATTTTCGCTGGAAATATAAACGCAACATTCTTGTATGTTGACACAGAAATGAAAAGTTCAGTCTGCGGCAGTGTGATTTCGAGATCGTCACGATCAAATCAATTCAGTATTTCCCAGACTTAACTCTTAGATCCGTGTACCGTCCACTGAGAACCGATCGTTAGTAGCCTGATCAACTACATCGAGATGGTGAACACATGCAAGGAAGACATGGACCTATTGAGGAAATGCATTAGTTGTATGTCGATATTATTTTGCGATAAAACTGGATCCGCTGTTATAATTTTCTTCGCGTTGGGGTGGTAAGGATGGCAGTAAGTAGGGCGCTCAGCGCAGTTTCATCACTGTGAATTACGGTCGAAAATCGGCACTCAAGTCCTGATTTCAACGCGATGACGATTATCCCTAGCGGACATCATGATTTATCATATCTCACATTGGCGTGATTTTCCTACGATATGGTACCCGCGGCATTACACAAACTACTCCATGACCACGCGGAATGGGAGGACGCGGAACGCACCACTAAAAGCCTAACTAGACTGCCAATTTTGTACTACCTATAATCATCTGTATATCGGAAATGTCTCCTATCTCGATAAATCGAACTATTGTACTTGTAAACTCTCGTGCGCACAGTGATGGATGCATTTCTGGACGTCACGGTTAATGAATCCCAATTTAATTATGATATGGACTGAGTTTACGGATTTCATGTTGTGGCGTACACCTACTGTAACGACGTTTAACTGCAGATAAATGTGTTCACCAAAAGCCAAAGTTTAGCCTACAACGTTATGCTATTTGCCCAATACAGAGCTTGAATTGTACATTAGCCTATCCACAAAGAAATTGTGTAATTACCAAACTCTATGGTTTAACGTCTAAGGACGAACGGTGACATCATTTTACTTCAATCCTTGTCATTTAATTTACGGACGCATTTTCGCTAACCTCTTTATAATCAATAGACGTTCAGTTAACTCCGCACTACCCCCTCATCTACCACTATTTATAACCATTCCAGGGCTAAGGTAAGTATGTCATGTAAAAAAAATAATATAGGCAAAGGGCGGTCACAAAAAATTACCACTGAGGTAAAGGTCGATGCGAATAAGCGAATTAGCAGTTTTGTTCTCGGTATGTTCAGTCGAGCTTTGTCAACTGTGTGCAATAAACAAATATAGGCTACATAGAACATGTACATAATGCCTTTACAGTCTACAGAAATAACACTAAGAATGATGTCACCACGAACGTGTATCATCAGAGTTAAGCCAAATAAACAAACTGTAATTTCTACAGATAAAATAAGTATTATTGTTTAAGAAACAGCGCTATCTTGCCTGAATGAAGTAAACCATCTGATGTGGACTGTCGGTGAAAATTATCCGTCAAAACTTGCAACTTGTTAAGCATACAGACAACACCAGCTCATTTCGATTGCAACAACAGGCGGAAAGTCTTGAACTACAGAATTACAAAACAGCGTTTCTTGTCGGTTGCAAGCGACGACTGACAGTGATAAATAGAACTGCAAACGAGACGAGCAAACCACTGGCGACGCGCTGTTAGGTGTGTATTTATACTGGGTGGGTATAGCCAACGGTCGTTCGCTAGTGATGTCGCACTAGCTCAGGTTGCTTTACGAAGGCATCAAAAGTAGTGGAGTATTTCGACGTTATGCCTACTGTATTCACACTGTCTGTGTGCGGACATTAGATTTATTGTGCGAGGATTGTGTGCGTTTGGTGCACCTCTTTAAGAATTGCTTCATTAGATCAAAAAGCGCCCAATGGAAGATTTTTGGCAGTTTTAGCCTACTGAATTTTATTTGACATTTGAGGTGAACAGGTTATTACGCCTGTCTAGCGCTAAGGCCGTATCAGTTCGACCCAATATGTGCAGCCCCGAATGTGACTGAAAGTTACATTAAGTTTTTAGTAGTTTTTGCCACGCAAATAATAGATATTGACCAAAATTTGCTTATTTTTGTTTTCGTATGTATCATCCAGAAATAAAATATCGATTTAGCATTCAAGCAGGGCATGTTTCCAAAAAACGGTAAACAGTTCCTCTTTTTCACTACACGCATGGCGCATTGGGCCATTTCGTAGTTTCATTGCACCCATATTGATGTTTGTTGCATGTTAAATGACCTGTAGGTAAGCGACCAAAAACTGTTGAACTATAAGACAAATTTTGTAAGCTGTCTGTCTGTCTGAATTATGTAAAAAAATTTTTTTAGCCGATTTGCAAGTGAATATCGTTTTTTTTATGACGCGTGACAGCAGAATGCTTCGCGCGTCTTAACTATGGCCTAGTATGTCCGTCCATCTATGTCCGTCTGTCCGTCACACTCTGCAGCCCTATCAAAACAGTGCAAGCTAGGATCACAAAATCTTAACTGTGGGCTGCCACAAAGATTCTAGTTTTCTTGCAACAAAATTTCAAGTTTCTGGGTGAATGGGTTAGCTTCAAACGAAAGCATGAAAGAAAGGTACCTTTTTGGAAAGTTTCTATTATACTGCTATTGGCTCGTCTAGCGTAAAAATGATTGCAGTTAGGCAATTAATGCTGACGCCCACACTTCCCGTACAGTATACTCAGCGTTTGAACACAGTGTGATTAAAGTAAGCACGACATCACATAATCAACAGTAGCCACAGTAACAACAGTAACGGATAAGTAGAATCCGGCGCGCATCTTAATGACAATATATTACCTCCCACGTGTCGTCAGGACTCAGGTAGCTGCAGGGCGCGTATTACATCCGCCAGTTGCTAGACTGTCAAAATAGTGTTGTGAATCGTAAATAACTTATCAATAAATTACCTGTAAGTTACCGGCAATTTTTATCGCTGATTTACGCAAGTAGATATCACAAAAATTTAAAGAAAACTAAGTTTATAGCTTAGCAATGTTTGATTTGTCACAAAAAAATAGTGCGCGGGGGTGTCGGCTGGCGAGTGCCAAAGACGCGAGAGTCGAGATGCCGCAGGCGCCGAGAGGGTTGGGGCCGACTAGGGGGGTGCTGAAATCGCGAGACTTGACATCGCAAGACCTAACAATGCGGCACCAGATCTGAACATGAATCTTCCAAAAAAACTAAGAAAGTGCAACACTCAGCGTGTTCAGAGTCGAGGGGGGAGTAACGCCGACCTCAAACAGAAAGCAGATACAAGACATCGGTGCTGAAGTAGCTAGAAATGGCAGTCAAAAATCGAAATTTTACCCCCCAAAAATTGTTGCCGCAGTTCGCATCGACGTATGCGATGAGGAAGTGTAAGTGGCGGGATTGCAGCACGTCTACAGCGACGCTGCATGAGGTTGTCCAGCTTGTCGAGTGTTGTTGGTTCCACCACGCACACAGGCCATTATCAAGAGCACGAATAAGATCGGTCTAAAAGAATCGTACGAAAGTGATGCTGACGTCCAGAAAGTCGCTCATTGTCTTGTGAGTCTGCCGCTACTGCAGCATTCTGCCACACATTATAGCGTTGAAACGTAAGATCTGGTGGCAACAAGTACAACAATTTTTCTGAGAATCAACTGACCAAATTTAGTGCAATTGAAGTAATAAAACTAAATAAAAACAGAGCCGCAAAATTAAACGTGGGGCTACAAATAATATAAAAGCCAAAAAAAATTAAAACATTTTTTGTACTTTTACTTTTTGTCCAGTTGCTTCTAGAACTCGTCTGGGGGTCAAAGCCGACTCTCTGAACGAGTTTTAGAGAAGAGATTGTCTTTATTCAGAGCGGGGTTAAACCCCTCGAATTTTGCGGCAATCGAACACCGATAGCTAACCTATAATCTGTTCGACTTATTTACCTTAAGTGAACACCGAGAGAAAAGTCCAGCTGTCGTTAAGTTAAGCCGACCGTACTATTATTATATCGTAGGGTCACTGCTTGGCTTTTGCTACATTTAATCTGTTATTCACTTATTTAATATCAAGATTGTGATTTTGATGAATCAAACCTTTACAGTTTCTAGTTACAGTAAATCAACATCAGGTCAATGTAGACGGCAATTTTTGCTGTAGCTTGCAGTCAAACCGCTGCATACAACACAATCGGATTTACGGCGCCGGGCGGACTCACGTTGGGTTCTGCATGCCCCGAATTTCTTGTTCTGGCTTATTTTAGTTTAGTTTGTTAGATTCTAGTTTTAAGCGGTTTTTTATACGCCACTTAAAAGTAGTTATTACCAGTTCTTGCACGTTTATACATTTATTAGTATTTTACTTGTTTCACGTAGGTTTATTTACGCGTACGATAGGCCCCGGGCTTACGCATAAATTTTTCTGTAAGTTACTAGCAACGTTTGTTATTGATAACTTTGAAAAAATTTAATCTAGGCTAATGGTTTACTTTGTGTTGCCTGCCTTTAGCCAATTAGCCACACATTTAATGTTAAACTTAAAACGCTGCCGGCTTTTACTTTCATCAGTGCCGGATTAAGATAAATGTTACTGATGGTACAACATTAAGCCCATTTGTAAAAAAGCTCAAAAATGCCAAAAACAGTGGTGTGTAACAATGTCACAAATACTTTCGATGCTTAAAATCAGATACAAAAAAATTATGGCGTTACTGGCACCAAAATATTTTTAACAAACCGCTAGAGGGCGTCGTTCGTTTTGACTTTTTTCTTAAACACAGGAGGGTTAAGCTATTGGCGCAGAAGGCAGATTAACAAAGAACTTCATCCAGGCTGTCAACAGCTAAAACTTGTCGCAAAAATAACAACATTATAATTATCTGGGTTGCAGAAAAATAAACAAAAATGCGACTTTCGAATACGAAATTCACCTAAATGCTTTGCGGCTATAGGCATACGCACTGGACCCCAATAACGAAAAGATGACAATAACATTGTTGCTGAACAAACTAAAGTTAAACTTTCTTAGCACTCGTCTTCACAGCTCACTGATGTTATTTATACGAACATATGATTAAGTTATCGAGACGCATTGGACAGACTCCGTGTTCGTTTGAACACTATCTTGTTTACATTACAATAACGGTCGGAATCCGACAGTTGAAAAATTCAACCCTGAGCTAATTTTTCATGATTCAAACGTTTTGATTGTTAAAAAATAAAAGTTTCATTTTTCACTCATTTATTCGCAAAATTCGAAAAAATTACAATGGCGCCTATGGGGAAAATTTAAAACTGTCATAACTTCGGTTGTGTGCAAGATAGAGTCGTAATTTTTGGTTCTAGGATAGGGTTTTCGGGGACGGCCTAATTAAT
>Ga0209367_1009610_pt1 | contig 13067 bp, 9 predicted proteins | sample WorMetLIZISLAND2_FD_187412 | JGI IMG/M metagenome (GOLD analysis project Ga0209367, IMG submission 187412) | Marine gutless worms symbiont microbial communities from Max Planck institute for Marine Microbiology, Germany - Olavius geniculatus... ... | reverse complement strand
CAATAAAGGAGCGCTTATAACTTCGGAGTTACGAGGTGTAGCCTGACGAAACTTTGGCACTTGACGTGTCTCTAGATGGGGGTGTTAACGCAAGTACAACTTTTGGGGGCACCGCCCCCCTTAAAATTTGGGAGGATCGGTGCGATTTACGCCAATTTTCGAGTTTGAGTGCAAATATCTCTGGAACCGATGAAGATAGCGACAAAATCTAAACGGCATTGATGAGAACGATCCTATCTGCGTTGAACAAAGAAAATTTGGTGATATTCCGTCCACTACGAACAAAGTTATAGGCGCTCATGTTGACCTACCCTAAGTCGACAATGCGCGTTCGGCGTATGCCAATGCATTTGAGTTCGGGCCACATGACTTTGATGCCGAGGAAATTTTACCCCTCCTCCCTTTTTATACCCCCCCTAATTTCCCCCAATCGGACTTAGGGCGCCGGGCGGACTCACGTTGGGCTTTGCCTCAAATTTCTAGTGTTGTTTATGTTTTGCCACAAAAAACATAAGCAACATTTTTTCAACGCGAGATCTTTGCAACGCGTTGGCCAACCGGCGTGAAATTTTGCACAATGGTGAACTCTGGGCCAAGTTTTATAATGCCGGTTCAAAATATTGGGGGCGCACCCCAAAAAAATTTCAGGGGCTAAAAACATGCAAAATTTAGCCAGATTTCGGACGACTTCGAAGTTCGCCGACGAATATTTCCGAAACGGATGAAAATATTCAAAATCGGATAGTCATTCTGTCTATCGCGATTTCTCCTGCGTTAGGCGAAACAAGTCCGGTGAAGTTTGGTCCAGTGACCTTAGAGATTTAGATGTGAAATCGTACCCCCCTAAAACGCATTATTGAGAAGACCATATTTCTGCCGCTAGGGGGTGCTGCGCCCCCAAATTTTTACACGCGCTAGAGAATGACCAAGTCTTACTAGCGCACCCCCCATCGGGGACGGGGGCCCCCCTTACAACTTTTTTCAGAGGGGGGTCAAAAATTGGCTTAAAATGTAGCGTATTAGACAAAGGATCTTTGAAGCCAAAGGGAGTAGCTTCATGAGACTTTGCCACGTGACGTGCTGCTAGATAGGGGTGATAACGCGGGTACAACTTTTAGGGGTCACCGCCCCCTTAAAATTTGGGAGTGCAAAAAACGCGCAAAATTTAGTACATTTAACGACCACTTTCGACTTTGAGCACAAATATCTCTGAACTGCATAGGGATAACGACAAGCGGTAAACGGCGTTATTGAATACAGTTAATTCCGCGTTGAATAAAAAAAATTGTGTGAACTTCAGTCCACTAACATCAGAGATTATGCGGCTAATGTTTACCCACCAAAATCAAATTTTTCAGAAAACTATATTTCGGCCCCTATGGGATGCTGCGCCCCCAAATTTTTACACGCGCTAGAGAATCACCAAGTCTTACTAGCGCACCCCCCAACGGGGGCAGGGACCCCCCTTACAACTTTTTTCAAAGGGGAGTCTAAAATTGGCTTAAAATGTAATAAAGGAGCGCTTATAACTTCGGAGTTAGGAGGTGTAGCCCGACGAAACTTTGGCACTTGACGCGACTCTTGGTTGGGGTGTTAACGCAAGTACGAAATTTGGAGGCACTGCCCCTCTTAAAATTTGGGAGAACAAAAAACGTCCAAAATTTAGTACGTTCTACGACAACTTTCGAGTTTGACCGCGAATATCTCTGAAACCAATGAAGATAGCGACAAAATCTAAACGGCGTTGACGAGTAGGATCCTTTCGATGTTGAAAAAAAAAATTTGTGAAATTCGGTCCACTACGAACAAAGTTATAGGCGCTCATGTTGACCTACCCTAAGTCGACAATGTGCGTTCGGCGTGTGCCAATGCATTTGAGTTCGGGCCACGTGACTTTGTTGGCGGCAAAATTTCCCCCCCCCCCTCTAATTTCCCCCAATCGGACTTAGGGCGCCGGGCGGACTCACGTTGGGCTTTGCCCCAAATTTCTAGTTTATTGAGCATTTGTTATTGTTTTAATTTGTTTGTTTGTCTGTTCTGCATAAGTTGACACCACTCCTGTGTCAGTGTGTGAGCTGATGAATATGTTTGGGTTTTCACGGCCTGTGAAAAGTCATATAATTGAACACTTGGACTACTGCCTTGATGGTGATCGAATCTTTGCATTCTGTCAAGAACTTTTTTGTGAAATATGCTTAATCTCGGTGAAATGATGCTAAATCTAATGTTTTGGATGATAGTACAGTCTGAAATCCTTTTAAGTGATATTGTAGTGTGCTTTGAGGTCAAATACTGCGCAGTGGTGCAGCCTGAATCCAACGTTAAATCTATTGATTTTATGTCTGTGTTTTGTATTCCAAATAACCTTAATGAATTAATAGCTAACAGTCTTTGCGAGTGAATGATGTAGCTTGGTTATTTTCCAACCCTGACAGTAACCAGGGAGTGTGTTTGGTGGCAGGACACGGCCGAAGTGGTGAAGAAGTTTATGGCTCGTGACCCAGAGAACCTGAGATTTACTGTTGTTGCACTGTGCAAAGCTGCCTAGACCACCAACCAGACCGGCACTGGCCGCCGATCAGCCAGTCCAGTCATCGTGTTCGTGGGCTTTCGGTCTGTTGACATTGCTTCGTGTTGCCTGTGTGTTTGCCGCACTGCATTTTGTGATTAGAGTGAAGTCGCTTTGGCCATTCCACAGTTTAGTTCATTTTCTGCTGAGATCAGATTGTTTTTGCTCATTGTTGGAAAGAAAAAATATGTAGAGATTTTGCCATATACAGATGTGAGAAAAACTTGATGAGTGAATTAGGTGACTTCGGTGAGAAAAACTCACTTGCGTGATGAAAGTATTAAACTACACCGTGAGTCAAAAAAATGCACTAAACTAGAGCTGTACCAAATAGCACGTTTTACTATTCAGCCGAATAAGAATAGTTTTTTTATATTATTTGACCGAATACAAATAGTAGATGCAAGTTCAGACACATTTATTGCACAATGCTTTGGTTTCATCGAGGTGCAGTTAAAACAAATTGGACATTTTTCATCCATGTTAAACAAATGATGCTAATACTGACACTAAGAAAACATGGCAGTGCTTCATTAGAGACTGTTCAGTGTTGACTACAGGGTTAAGAAAATGCCATAATGCATCACGTGTGAGCGTTATGCTGCTGAGACAGCTCTTCTGACAGCAGCTGTCTTTGAGACTAAATTATTCCTATTTGGTCTATTTATGGCACTACTATTTGGCCAAATACAACTACACTTATTTGGCCTATTACTCGGACCGAATGGAATATGAGCAGTATATTATACAGCCCTACGCTAAACTCTTGTCCATATCTTTGGTATATATTGGACAATTTTTAAACTTTTGTGCCAGGTAAGTCAGTGAAAGATTTTTCAAAATTTGTAAGTATCTGGTAAAGATATAGAACGATGCTAACTTACCATGTACGAAAAGTCAAAAGACCAGTCTAATATGTTACTTATCTCACACTTACTTTGACTCTGACTTAGCTTGTTAATTTTTGTTATGCGTGTTATGGTACTAATTTTGAAGCTGGGTTTAAAATAAAATGCAGGACTTGTCGTATGAAAAAAACTTGTTGATTTCGCCATAACGGACAAAGTGCTTCAAAATCAGTTCGAATAATGACTTGTACAATAGTGGAATCTGGCCCTATATTTGCACATCTTTTTTGTTGGTTTTCTAATAGTCTGTGTGAAATTGTGGGCTTTAAATTGAACTTGAACATTGTTATAAAATTTGTTATAGCTTTTGTTCCAGTATGTTTTTGTTCAAGTAACTAACAGACAGTGTGCCTTTTGTTTACCAGTGCTGTTCAGAAAATGTGTTACTCAAATCTTATTATCGTGTCGGTTTTTGAGCATTTGTTATTGTTATAGTTTCATTTTGTGTGTTTGTAGAATAACATCTAATAGTGTTTGTAAATTTTTTGTTCATGCGCTAGAACAATTAACTTTTCATGCTGCCAGTTCTGTGATGAAACAAAATGTAAGATTATATGACATTATGTATTTGCCATTTAAGTATTATTTGTTTTTTTTGCGTTAACATGTATACCTGTAGGATTTGTAAAAACATGTTACATTATTTTGCGAGTTACAGCGACATAGCAGAAAAACTGGCTTATTGCTAATTTAAGTATTATTTTGTTGTTATTTTGGCCTGAGCATCAGGGTGACTGAGTTGCCATTCGCTGATACGTTATTAGCTGTGTTTTGCTGGTTATTTGAAAGACGTTGGACTGCAGTGTGGCGGCTTTAGCTTAATGTGCTGCTAGTGATGGGCGATAAATGGAATTGTGGCGTCATTGTCAGCTGTCTGTGACTGCATTGTTGTCTCAGTGTTTAACGTTGGAATATCGTGCACTGCTTGAAATTTGACCAGATGTTATTTTTGAAATATACAAAAAATATATTTTAAAAATTCATTCTGTGCTTTGTGCTTTCTCTTAATTTAGCACTGTGGTTGGTGAAATTAATCTTTGATCTCATCACTTGAGATTATGAATGGTGCCGATGTAAACAGATAAAAAGCCTCTTGTTATCGTCAGAGTCATTAGTTTGCCTATGCCGGTGTCACTGCTACAGAACAATACAATGAAGCAGTAGAGTGAAAGGAGCAATAGGGCAAAAACTTATTAAATTTGTTGTTAATGTATCTAACGCAGCACTGCATATATACGTTGACATTATGATGAAGTTTATTCGCCATGACAGCAGTAAAAACAAGCTTCCAGTGAAAAGCGGATTACGTCGTCAGATTAAGTGATTGGCAACTCGTATTTCAGCTGTAGCACAAAACTGCGCTGCAAGTTTACTGAGCAGTGCTTCATGAAGTAGCACGGTGAAACATCTTTTTATGCGTAGTATAATGCTTACAATTAGTTAATCGCTGTTGCTGATTTACTGCTATATATACTAGTGAAAAAGATATTGAAATTCGGTAAAGATTTGAATCGTTTGATAAAATTATGACTTGGTGGCTCACTTCTTAGGATCACCATATACACGGTGGGCCAAAAAACGTGGCACTTTACTTTTGTCCATATCTTCGCCAATTGTTGATCGATTTTCAAAATTCTTTCTCTGGCACACTCTGTGGACAATTTGCAATACATATCCTACCACAACGTAAATGCGTCTCTACACTACCTTGTGAAATATCAATGAAATACGCATATATAACGATAATAACAAACAAACGCTTTGGTAAAATTGAAAAAAAAAACATACGTCAGAACAACATTAAAGTGAATGATCTGTAAGACACTAAACTGTGTTGGTCTAACACAGTCTAGTATCATACGGATCATTTATCACAATGTTGGTTTGAAGTGTTTTTTTTCATTTACCTAAATTTTTGTTATTATAAATTAGTTTTTGCTTACATTTATATTTCACAAGTGTAGAGACGTATTTACTGTGTGGTGGGATATATAATAATAACAATATTGCAAATTTTCTGCAGAGTGTGCCAGTCAAAGAATTTTGAAAATCGGTCAATAATAATGGCGAAGATATAGACAAAAGCAAAGTGCCACGTTTTATGGCCCACAGTGTATATATTATTCAGACTCACTGGTATTCATTACTACATTCAACAAATTTAAAGGTCTCTGTTCTTGGTACAGCGAGTAAGCTAATAATACGTTGAAAGATTGTCGTGCAGCCGTAGGCTACACATGACTAGTTTAAATGAGTGCCTGGTCTGCATAATAAAAATGTAGAGAGTTTTGCGACACAGTTCACTGCAGAGGCTGTTGGTGGTCCATGAACTGTGATCCGTCTCTGTGTCTGACAATCGCGTGAACCTAAACGCGACCAGAGTGCCACTCTGCCATGTATTTCGCTCGATTGCGTTTAATACACAACTGAAGCACCGCGTCTTAGTGGGTCCGTCGTTGTTGCAGTTTCACAGCAGGAACGCCGTCAACTGTGCTGTGCTGTGGTTTGTAATAGGTTCTAGTCATAAAAATTGGGGAACGCTTGGAATTGAAAGAGTAACGCGCAATCCTGCTAGAACTTTTGCATGTTTTGCACTTACTTTTAAACTACACAATAAAATTGTTTCGGCGACAGAGGCTTGTGAAATAAAATAACAAGCAACAATTACTACATGTATTATTGACAGAGAACAAATTCGAATCTTCTCTTTTGCTAAGCTTAGATTTTAGTAAAACAGCGGGAGTGCGTTTCCTCTGTGGAAAAATGGGGACGGCGCCCCTTCCGCGTCCTGGCTGCACAACATCCATGGTTTCTACGTTTAATTTTCGTCGTCGTCGAGCGTGGGTTGACCCTGTATTTTACACGTCGCTAATTTCAGCACTCGGCGCCGGCTGAGTCCGAGCCAATGTAGGACGCCAATGAGCTAAAACCGGCCAAGCGCTTATTTGTCGTTGTTTATACATCAGCGGAAAAGTCGACGTGGACAGGAAATGACACAAATATATACCTAAGCCTACTGACCGAGTGGTCCACGAAATCTTTCGACGCGGCGACAGTGAATGACTGTAACGAAGTCGCTTGAATCGCCTTTAAGCAAGCCGCAAATGCACAAGCCTACGTACCTAGAGCTTTAAGTAGGCCTATAGATAGATTCCAGCACTCTCAGATCCGAGAATATAAGACTTTATCATGTCGAATAATGTCATACATAACACAAATCATTGCAAACAAGTTTTCAAGTTGCATGGTCTATTTTTTGTTTGTTGTTTTATAGGCCTACCGCCTACTTTAGGGCCTACTTTTGGCTGAAGTTCTGCTACTGCTGTAATTATTGTGTTACACGCGTCTCTTGCAATCTGCTCCTGCTAATCTTGAGCTTTATCTCTGTTTTATTTTGTTTTTTTTTCTGCCACTATTGTGTGGCAAATAAAGTTAAAACGTCGATGGTATAAATAATAGTATGCAAGACAGCTAAAATCGCTACTTGGGGTTATCCTAAGTACATTTTGGTTAGGCGTGGTCTTGGAAGGAAAACCAACACGCGGACGGCCAAATTTAGGTCAAGTTCGAGGACTATGCGTTCATTGCGCAGTTACTGACCTATTCTTCAGACTTTGGTGGCTAAAACAGCTCTTAGGCGGTTATTATAAGTTTAAAAGCATAAAGTGCAGTTCGACTATGTACACTGTTCTCAACGCAATATTGTTGTGACAACGAGGACACAGCTGAGCATCTTGGCCTAGGTTTAGGCCTATATATCATGATTGTGATTGTGTAGGTTGTAAAAAGTACTCATTGCTGTCATAGATAATATCCTGCATCGAATGACAGCTGCACCCCGCAGCCTAATTATGACGTCAATTATTCATCTTTATGATGTAACGACAGTCATAACGCTATGCTTCCGTGCCATTCCGCTAGGCTATTGATGGCCAGAATTAGCGGATATGGCGAGCAAATTAATCACTGCGATTACTACGGGAAAGCAAACGTAAATCTTGCTAAATTTTGGACGTTTTACATTATATTCTAACTTCCAATTAATTTGTAGTAATTAAAATTTTGTCGACGACTGAAAAACAAATTGAAAATGTCAGTTGCATCTGTCATCGCGTGACGTCACAAATTGCGCGCCAGTCCTTATAGGTGGCACTACTTGTCTTTCCAGACTTGCCCGTCTGTCTGTGTGTCTGTCCCCAAAGGCACAAAAAAACTATAATTGGCGTGAAAGTTCTGCAGGGCAAAAGTAACCGTTGCGTTAATTGCGTCCAAAAAGACAAAGGTCAAGCAGATGGCCGCACAGCTGTCGAAACTAGGCCGTGAAATATTTTTAAAAGTTTTTTTAAAGTTTCGTACTACTTTGGCTAAATGAAATGTGTTATTATGGGTCGATGGGTCATTGGGTCTGAAAGTTTAAATCGCCATTCAGCTGAAGTGCCCACCGTAGTGCAGTGTCGCGCGACAGTCGCTGGCCAGTACTCAGTCAACGAAGAAAAAACTCGTGGAGAATTTCGTTGTCGCGTCGTCGATTCAGCTGCGATGTGGCCGGCCGGCTCACGTCGGCTTCAATTGCATCTTGCGCAGCTGTTGATTAGCTCGCGTCCTCGAGGAATTTTCGCCTAATTCCGTTTCCTGACTACGCTGCGCTACAATTAGCCGCTTGCCGCTGCAACAATTAGGTGTCGCCGGGCTAGCGGGTTTCAAGAAGCTCTCTTGTCGTCCGACCGACGACAATCAATATCAGTCAGTCTAACACGACGCACGGAGAACGCCCGTACAGTCCTCTCCGCTATATTTCATCAGGCATCTCAAGCTTCGTACGGCGACGACTTCGCTTAGACTATTTCTCACTTACGCACCACCATAATGGTTACTTTCAAACCTATTTGTAACGTAAATCTACAGCAAGTAGATTATAGTGCAGCATTTGCCAGCTTGTAACTCAAAAGGAACAATCGCAGAAGTTCTAAAACGTAATGAAGAAAAGAAAAGGTACCCGGTAGTCATTACATTAGTCGTGTCCAGAAACTTGGACAGCATTGTTTAAAGCAAACGGAGCTTACAGTCAATGACACCAATCCCTCATAAAATCAATGCAACCTGCAAGATACTGAAAAATGAGCAAAAATAAATAAATGTTTTGGTAAATTGCATTGCTGCATGCCTGGTGTGATAGTTCGAGTACTGACATAGACGACATAAAGTGTCATGAAGCTACTGCAAGTTGAACGGCGTGGGTGGGCTCAACTCGGCGGGAAGTCTGGGCTCGGCGACGACGACGTGTCTGCGACGCACAATTTTTCTCTCTCTCTCTCTCTCTCTCTCTCTCTCTCTCCCTGTCCATCACTCAGTGGAGATATCGACACGCAAACAGCAGCGATCGATGCTGACGTCGTTCTACATCAATAATATTAAGACTCGAGCGCTGCAGATATGTCGCGATACCGACGATGACTTTGTCCCCGTCTCTGAGTATAGGTGACACTACTGTCAGACCCCAGGCGCCTGTCTCTATGGTTATTCTACTAGACTTCGCGTTTTTCGAAACCATCACTAACTGCCGTTCAGTGTCCCCTTTACCGTCCCCCAATTGCCCACCGCCGTAGTCTTCGGTACATTTCGAGGCCTTTGCGCTAATTACCGCTTTGCGATCGACGCGAACTTTAGCCGACGGCGAATTTAGATGCAAATTGGCGGGTTTTATCTCCACTAATGGACGACTGCGCGTATAGCAGAAAGAACGACGATTTTTATCCGCTTTCCGTGGCACCGTCGAAACCGTCGGCGTGCGGTCGGCGATCGTTTTGCAACCGCGCATGTGACATCTCGTAACCGTAGTCATACGCATGCACGCCATGCAACCAGTCGTCATACAAGTTAATTTTCAGCTTTCGCGTGTGAGCGAAATTACGTCGCATGCAGATTGTCATCGTCACGTTTATCGGATAAATTCTGCAGCAGCAGCAGCAGAAGCAGCATCTAGATGGCGAATAGTAGCTACTAGTAGCTATAGCTGTGGTTGTTTATGCGACGATGGATTCCCGTGGGGCGTAAGGCCGATGAAGTGAAGTTCGATAGTTCGACTCTGAGCAGCGCTCTGCGACCAATCACCCGACATCGTCGTCGTCATCTTCGTCGTCGTTCTATTCCAAGCATCGTAAATTCTGTCGCGCTGCTTTCTGATTGCGCGCTGACATCGCGAGTCTCTGATTAAATTGTAATTCGTCGTGCATGTATTTTAGCCGCGATGAAATTCCGCGCGCCCGAACACTTCGACCCCATCTAAAGCTTGCCGACTTCCAGGATCCAACCTTTGACCAGCGATGCCGCTCGCTTTCCTCATTCTATCCTTACGGCTACCCAGCGAACGGCGGGTGACTGCAGGCCTTTGCTTGCGACGACAAACTTATAAACAATTGGCTACTTATTGGTTTTAGTGTACACATTTCATTTATTTTTTTCTTTTTTTTGTATCTTGTGCCATACGGGAAATATGCCTTTGTACCCTTCAAGAGTTAAAATTGGGCACCGCAGTCCACGCATAGCCCATAAGGACCTTTCTTCGATTTTCGTATTTTTTCACACGACGAGAACTCTAATTTGCCCGCGACAGCTGGCGCTGTATAAACATGTTCTGATTGATCACAGGTACAGATTGATTAATATGCGTGGAGATCCGTTGCTTCAGTCGCATAATCGATACGATCGGCTGCGTGTTCATTTACTTTGCGCGCGGCACACTGTCAAATTTTCGTGTATTTAAAAATGATAAAAAAGCAAAAATGCTGACAAAAATGTGTTACTGCAAGCACGACATTGGAACGCTCGCAGATGACTTTTGGTCGGGGTAAACATTGTTATACTTTGAAAGTCGATTACAAATGCGGCGGTAACTTGTTTCCGTCTCTCAGTCTGTCACTCATTCGCTGTCTCAAACATCAGAGACGTATATTTTACAAGAAATTTGAGCTAATGCTCATGAAACGCGCGAGAGCCTATAGCAGTTCCTGTTCGTAGGTAATCGTGGTCTATCTCCATCCATTTCATCTCAATTCATTCTTTTGCAACCGAAAATCGCAACAAGTCACTAAAAACTCTTATTTTGGAGGTTCGTTTAAGATCATCGATGTTTATATCACTAAAAAGCACGTCATTAGTGCTTGGTATGGTAAGCAGCATGTCTGTACCTATCTGCAACCGTTTTTATGCTAGACAAGCCAATAGCGGGAAAAACCACTTTTACGGGATACATTTTTTTCACACCCGCGTGCGCAAACTTCTTTGAACGTAAAGGGTCGGGACTTGGACTGGTAAAAGCCATATTCATTAGCGAAAATTTCGTGTGCAGGTTGTCTTAGTCTCCCTCTAGCCGTTTCGGCGCACTTCACTGTTGAAGTGTGTCTCGCAGTTCAAAATCGCAAAAAAATTACTAAAACCCACTACAGTATTTTGGGGTTCAAGGTCAATCAAGATTATCGATGTTGACATTCCTGAAATGCTCGTCGCCAGTGCTTGTTATGATGTCTGTGCCTGTCTGCAACCATTTTCACATAATGGTAAAAAATTTTTCGCAGACGAGCCAATAGGGATGCCCCTTTTTCTTTTCCTTGTTTGAGGACACCCCCTTACCCAAAAAGCATGAACTTTTGTCACAAAATACTGGAGACTATAGGCTATCATACGGTAAAAAAAACCCGAAGTTTCTATCTCAAGTGGCCTTCAATAGGTACCGGGTTGTGACAGACAGACGGACGGACAGATAGAATTGCCGTAGCTAATACGCGCTATAGCTATGCTAGCTCTCGCGCGTCAAACCTTTTTACGAAGCAGTTTTTAAAATATTTTTTTGTTTTTTTTTATGTAAAATATTGCTCAGAAGTAGCCTCGGGAACAATATCCGCTTCCGTTCCCACCCTGGCCCTCGGGCTGATGAATTGCTGCTAGGCTATAATGGAGTATTATTAGATAACTCCATCGAAAAAAAACTTTAGCTTCCAGTATAGCTGTATATCCCAGAGATGAAGAGGCCCAGCGGCCTTGGAAATGGAAGTCGAGGTCCAGAGGAGCTGAGGTAGTTTGTCAAGATCGAGATAAAAACGCGCTTCTATGTCTGAGGTCCAAAACGAGAATGCGCTATCTACTGACGGGCAGGCATTCAAACTGTCAGTGGCCATAGCTACTGGGTATATGTGCGTGGAAGTAGAAAGTTAGAAACAATGGGACGTCAGCAATCGGTCTGCGTTATCTGCAGGCAGGCATTGCCTGACAAGTCGCGTAGATCTATCTTCGTCGCACATCAAGCCGAAGCCAGGGCTCTCAGCCTAGCTTTGCTTACCGGCATCAGTCAGCACGACCAGCTAGAGAGCATCTCACTGTCGGTCTGTCTGTCTGTCTGTCTTGGCGCCTCGTCTCTGGTGTAATAATTCCTGCAGTCGACTGTCACAGAGTCGCCGGCCGAGTCACGCTGTAAATATGAGTGAGCTAGTCTAGTGGAGCGCTCGGTTGGCATGGGATCTTGTCACAGACTGTGGCGCCGTACAGTGCGAGTGTCTCGGCTTAGTTGTAGGCGCCGGCGCCGTCTATACAACGAGTCGCCGACAAAAACCATCATGACAAAACCTCTCTTATAACAAAACCCCTATGCGGCAAGAACCCCCGCTAAGAAACCCTCTGCGACAAAATTTCTTTCTCAAAAACGTATTAGATCGGTAAACATATGTATGAAATATAACGCGAATATTGCACTACTATTTTACATTTTGCTGCACGGCGAATCAGTCAAAAAAATTTGCTGCAAAAATATAGGCCTATGCTTTGTCATTTTTTCAAGCGTCGAATGCCTGCAACTAGCAACAGGGCCACAGTAGAAGTATGTTAAAGGCAGCAAGGCCAAGGTTATGTGGTCCGATGTTGAGCACTCAGCATTCGACATGAAATCTCCGCTGGCCGACAGGACAAAATACAATAAACAGCATCCAACAGCTAAATACTGGAAATCACATGCGCAACGCGTCGTGTGCATAGGGAAGGGGTTTTGCCTGAGGGGTTTTTGTCTGCATCGCATATATAGTGACCGACTGTCACTAAGACGCGATTGTCTGCAGCAGCAGCAGCGTGACGTCGTCGTGACGTAGTGATGCGAATGTCGCTTGCTGTAACGTGAAACCTCGTCCAATTAGTTGTCATTTCTGTATCGCATCAGCAGCAATAGCTTCCAGACTTCTCTACCGTACCCCCACCCCCATATACACCGTACATGGTGTGAATCCGTTGAATGGCATTGGTGAACGCGTGATACTTATTAAAAAGCAGGTTTTTCGTCGAAGCAAACAATGTGCTTTTATGTAATTTTTTTTGACGGCCAAAAACACTGATGAAGTTAATTAACGGCTGGGTTTAATGCCAGCAGGAATAGCTTCCAGACGAATATGCATACAACATATAGCACTCGGTGGTCGAGTTGCTGATGATGAGAAATGAAACCCAACTATGACGAAGACGTAGTTAATACCCAAGGGTGACAGAATGGTGACGGATGTGCTGATAGATTGTAGGACAGGTGCCCCCCCGGACAGCAGCCCCCCTAGGAC
>Ga0209367_1009609_pt1 | contig 13069 bp, 8 predicted proteins | sample WorMetLIZISLAND2_FD_187412 | JGI IMG/M metagenome (GOLD analysis project Ga0209367, IMG submission 187412) | Marine gutless worms symbiont microbial communities from Max Planck institute for Marine Microbiology, Germany - Olavius geniculatus... ... | reverse complement strand
AACAGTCCTGGTTCAATAGCAATAGATTTTGACAAAAATAATCGTTAGAGAATCAGCACTTAATAGCATGTGTTACTTTGCGAGAAATTTTAAGAACAGAGTACCAGCTGAGGTTTTCCTGTGGCATCAACAGTAGAGGCAACTGCACTGCTGTACTCCAACGAACCAACATGTCATAACGCCAACGTTTGAAGTTGAACGAACTGTTGATTAGCAACATCATAGTCAGAAGTTACACCAAATGTTCAAAGTGCTGTCCCTTTACTGGAACACAGGCCCGGAGACGTCTTCTCCATTCGTCGATTGCGTCATCGACAACGGTCTGCCGTATAGGCCAGACCAGACCTCCACCAAGCGCTGCTTCAGTACATCCACATCTAACCTAAGCTGGTACCCCGTTTCATGAAATATCGTAAGCCCGTAACACACTACGATATTGAGTACCTTTTGACGACTTTCTCAGCTAATCATTAGTATTATTAGGCACAGTTTGTTAGAGTTATTTAAAAAAGTAATAGGGGTCCGGTTTTTTTTGAGACACAGTGTAGTCATCATGATTAGTTATTTTTGTTTTTTTTGTATTTTTAGTAGTTAGTATCGTTCTTAGACTGTTGTTTACAATAAACATGTTTTGCTTTCATTGCTCAGTAATGATGTTGCAATATACAAAGTGGGCCAAAAAACGTGGCACTATCTTTGCCAATTATTGATCGATTTTCAAAATTCTTTCACTGGCACACTCTGCAGACAATTTGCAATAAAGTGATTATTACATAAAAAATCCCACCACACCGTAAATGCGTCTCTACACTACACTGTGAAAATCAATGTAATATGCATAACGATAATAACTGACAGACAAACATTTTGGTGAAATTGGAAAAAAAACTTCAGACTAATATAGCAATGAATGGTCTGTATGACACCAAACTGTGTGGTTCTAACACAGTCTAGAGTCATACAGATCATTCACTGCAATGTTGGTCTGCAATGTTTTTTTTCATTTACCTAAATTTTTGTTATCATTGTTAGTTTTTGCTTACATTAATATTCCACAAGGTAGTGTAGAAATGCATTTACCATCTGGTGGAATATATAATAATCACATTATTGCAAATTGTCTGCAGTGTGCCAGTGAAAAAAAAATTTGAAAATTGGTCAATATTCGGTGAAAGTATTGACAAAAGTAATGTGTCACTTTTTATGGCCCAAGGTGTATTGTATTAACTAATGTCATATAGTCAAAAATCTGAGGCTCACAACTCTGCCGAATATTGACCGATTTTCAACATTCATTGATCAGCACATTAGTGAGACTGTTCCACGACTTCATGTACTAGCTGAGCCACTGGTCAATCACACGCTTTCTTTGGAAATTATGTAACAAAGCAGTCATTAAAAACAAGCTATCCACAGTTAGTATACTGCAGAATATCAAGTCATCAAGTGCTACAGCAATGGTCGGGTGTACATTTAATTAAAAGCTTGTGCCTGCTATTACTGGTGATCGTGCTGTCGTACACCGACACTGGTCAACTTGTACATGTTTCTGTTATGTCCTGCAGTTGGAGGCCTGGCTGAAAGTTCAGTCCTCATTTACTGTCAGTTTTTGCCAGCAGCTTCTGCTTTTCTTCACGTAAAATGCTCTCAAAGTCCTGCAACAAACAACAATTTCTGACAATCCAATACACACATAACGGTGCTAATGTTTGTTGTGGAACCGAGAGCAAGGCTTTAGACTTGAGGCCAAGGCCAAGCTGTAGCCTGTGGCATAACTTTACCATCTGTAATGATAATTTCTAAACTAAAATGATATATGGTAAACTGAAATGATCTTGCATTTCAAAGCACTCTTAAGTGATTTGCGGTTATTCTTCTGCAGAAATTTCATAGTCACTTGCTGAAAATCACATGCCATGCAAGGCCTTGAGCTCCAAGGCAAGGGCCACTGGCCACTGCCATAAAATACTGTAAGCCAGTGCAGAATTCCTAAACTGCATGATTCCTTAGACTTTTATTAGCCACCATAAAAGAAATGCAACTAAGCCACCACCAGCCACAGCAGTTTTTACTGCTGTGGTGGAATGCACACATACGAGGGCCATCCCAAAAGTTTCCGGCCTCGACATATTAAACAACATTTTCCACAATCTATACATCAGTGAAACGTTCATCATTTACTGACTCATATGAGTCTGCAGTGCCGCAGATAAGACGTCACTGTAATAAAGAGTACTAAACAGAAACGATTTTTAGCGTCAACGAAAGAGGCTTGAGTCATTCATCATCGTGGACAGCAGAATTTCAGATTTCAAAATAGATAATAGTCAGGTCATTATTGTATGCATAGTGGTCTTAGTGTACTAAGTCATAGTCATGAACAACAGCAACAGTCAGATGGATAACTGTAGACTTTGGACTAAGGTGCAGTGGTGAAATTAGGGGACTATGGCGTGGGGCTCACTCCCAGCTTCATGCCCATCATGGGCCCATGTAACTAGCCACAAATCTTCACTGGCCTTTCATTAACACAATTGATATAATTAACAGTAATATTCTCAATAAAATATTTCTGATGTTGTTAAACAATGGCATTACATCGTAACTGTCTGAAATGCTGTTATTTGCGACTGCCAGAGGTTAGACTATAGCATACTCAGAAATGCAAATAAAAAATTAATAAACACATTTGTCAGGGCTTTCATAAAATCAGATGCCACAGAGCCCCAGGTTGGTAAATCCAACTACAGACTGAAAAAGTTTCATGCACCTACCAGCCTGATTCAAATTCTGCTTGCGTTAGTGCTTCAAATCGTTTCAGCTTAATGCTCTATGACGTCGTAAATTACAATGACATCACTTCCACAAGCTGCTGACATGAATACGGGAGGAAGGTATGTTTTACAGATTTATAGACAATAAAAAGTTTTTGTGTAATATACAAAATCTGTAATGTGTAATATGTAATATGTAATAAAATGTGTAATATATCAAAAATCTTTGACCGCCCCTCATTTTTGCATAAAACCGTAATTCACTCAAATGCTTTTATTTGCGGCCAGCACAAATTTAAGCTATCATATATTGACATATGCAAATGAGAATTTCTTATGGGTATATGTCAGGGTTTTCACATTAGATTCCACAGGGCCATACTTTTACAAATCCAGCTACAGACTGAAAAATTGTCATGCAACAGCGAGACTGATTTTATGCTGTTTGCGTTAGCGCTCCAAATCATTTCGGTTTTGTGCTGTATGACGTCATAAATTACAATGACATCATATCCGCAACAGACTTGTATTAGTCAGTAAAGGATTTACGTTTCACTGATGTATAGATTGTGGAAAATATTACTGTCTAATATGTCAAGGCCAGAAACTTTTAAAATGACCCTCGTAATTGCACTGTTCATGTGTTTAAAAACTAAAGACTAAAACAAATTATTAATTCCAAAACAGTATATCCAAGTTTATGAACCATTTATTTCAGCAACGCCTTACTGATGATGACGATTTGTATAGCATGCTACAACATGTTATCAATGCACGTTCATGATAACCTTGCTATCAGATCAGCTGAACAAAATTAATGTTCATACTGAACTGAACCATAGGCCTAGATGTTAAAAACGTTTTTCCACGTTTTTTTGAAAAAAAACTTGCATTGACATGCTCCTCAAAAACTATAAGACGCACTTTTGGAACCACAGAAACTAATTAATTGGTCATAGCGATGGTAGTTTACTTTGTTAGACCAAATATACCAAATAAAAGTTGTTTATGTAGTATATTTTGTTTCACATAATTAAATTGAAAAGTTCTCTTTTGATAAAAGTTCTCTTTTGTGATAAAGTTCTCTGTATCTAGACTATAGTTCCATTTATACTGCACCTACAGCATTAGGCATTAGGCAAAAAGTTAAACAAATTATGACCAACGTTTTTATTCAACGTTTTAAAACGTTTAAAAAAATTTTTACCACGTTTTTTAACGACTTTTTTCTGGAACACTTTGTACATCTGTGAACTGAACTGATCCGATCTGGCAGTAAACACATTACCATCCAGCAAACCTGTTCTACCTGCCTCAGTAGAAGAGCATTAACTATAGTACCTCAAGAGGCCGGTACCAGACATGAACACACTGAGCCCCGGCAGCAGTTGCAAGGACTGCACATGTCGTGAAGCGCAGAAATGCCGGCCACGTCAGTCCATAAGGCATCACTCTGAACCAACAAACCCCCATCGTATAAGTAATTATAAAACACCACCAACGTATCCTAAGTTGGATGCTGGTAACTAATTGCAGTGTGTTGCTACTGCAGAAATGGCACTTATGGTATGCATACAAAAACTGCTGAATCTTGAATCTCAACCACGTCATAGACTGGGACCGCACCAAGGTGACCTACAGAGAAAGCAACAGAATGGACCAGTGGATCAAGGAAGCGACACATTGGAAAAGAACAAGACAAGTCGATGAACCGAGACGAGGAGTCAAACCAACTTCCACACATCTATGACTACTTACTGTCCACCACAACTACACCTGGCAGACAGTCGTTCCAGCTAAGGCAGTAACAATTGCCAAAACGTCAACAAAAACAATAATAAATGGAACTGTAATTTGATAAATGTATTACAACTTACTGCTGAAACTTGTTTCTTGGAAATAACATGTTACTGCCTGCGAATCTGTATTATCACAACTCAGTAAAAGAGGCTCAGCAGAGAGATTCAGCAGCAAGTTATAATAAATTCATCATTCATTCATTCATTTGTTGACTTTTCACCAACCGCTGCTGCCTTCGTCGGAATGACTGTCAGCCACTTGTAGTATATTAGAGACTTGCGTTAATGCGCTATACAAATGCACTTTAGATTAGGCTCACAACTAACTACCACACGTTAAGAGGCTGTAGCTTATAGTCATAGATCTGAGTGGGCTGGCCAACTGATGATCAGTGCAAACTACACTGTGTCCCAAAATTAGTGGCCCCTTGGTTTCAAAAATGCCTAATTCAGTTTGTAGTTCATGGATTTCAATGAAATATCGTACACTGCACTATCTTAACATTACTTACAGTCACACCTATTATGACCTATGCACTTCAGTGTAATGTCATTATGACGTCAGAGTTTGCTTACATTAAGCTTAGTTATTTACAAAGTTAGTTATTTACATCAAGCAGCAGCGTACACACCATAAACCAAGAGCTTGTGTCGAGGTGAAAAGTGGTAACTTTGAGCTCAAACTTTAAATGCTAGTTCAGAATGATTGTCTCCACGACTGTTTCAAATTTTGTAAATATCTATTAGGTATTAATGTATTTACACTAACTTATCTGTAGGGGGCCGCTAAGTTTGAGACACACAAGGTGTTATCTGCTGTGAAAATTCACGGAAAATAAGTAGTCGATTTTCGCTATCTGCCGTGAATTTTCACGGAAGCTAGCATGGAATGGTTATCTGCCGTTAAAATTTACAGAAAATAAATATTATTGTCTGCTGCTATTTAGTACAGTATTATCAGATTATGCAGGCAATAATAGCAAATTAGCAACTGCTGTAGCCTGTAGTGTAGGTTTATGTAACTGACCACATCACTAGTAAGTGGCCATGAGTTTTCAGCTAAAAATCTCTCAAAGCATGACCGAGATCTTATATTTCTAAAATGTAAGCCTATAAACTGTATGCAATGAATCTGTCTATATTTTTGCCCCACATTGACTGATTTACAAAATTCTTTCCCTGCCAGATTTGTGCTCGCGGCAGACAACTTGCAACAAAACAGCATTAAAATTCCCACCTGGTTTAAAATAACTAACAGACAGACAAACAGATGCATCAGCATAGCTGTAACACGTCAATAATTAATTGTGTGCTTAATCATTTATTTCATTAGCTTTAATGTATATGTTTTAATGCATAAATTTTCACGACATTTAGCCAAAAAGCCAAAAGATGCTTCCGTGAAAATTCACGGAGAATAAGTAGTTGATTATTGCTATCTGCTGTGAATTTTCACGGCAGTTATAATCTTCGTTGAGACACGTGGAGTAACAAAAATTACATTGTCAGTTGGAGAGTGGTTCCACATTATAACAAGTATGTCGCGTTAGGGTATGCAAGAAACCGCAGAACACTATTGAAACAGCGCAAAACACATACTGAAACCGTCATTGATTGCAAACTTAGCCAGTGAAAATGAGATAACGTGAACGACAGTTACATTACAACAGTCTGTGGTAGACCTGAGCATCCTGGCAATGTCGCCCTGGCGTTTGACGTACGCACCTTTGGCGTCCAGGCATGTAGCCCGCATCTCAGCGTCGATGTGCCGCATTATGTCCCTATTTCTAGGCATGTTGTGGCGTGCTGGTTTTGACATTGATTTTTTGCATTGTCTAGCGGCTTTTATTCAAATTTGTTGACATACTGAAAGGTTGAGTCTTGATTCCAGGTCAAGAAAATCGTCCTGCGATGGTCATTTTATGTGTCATGCAGTTTTTATTCTATAGAGTCCTGTGGTGTCCTGCGGTTTTCAGGCATAACGCCTGTAAGCACTATACCTGGCTGTTTGCAAGTAGTGCCAACGAACTACAAAGCTTTGTGCCCGAGAAGGCAACTGCTAATAGTAAGCCTGCGGGACGTCAATGCGTAATCACGACAAAAACTAGTATAAAATAATGCTAAAATGACAAAACACACTTTGTTTATAACGCACCGGAAGTACTACAAGTTGTTACTAAAATGCTATTTTTCATCGAAATTGAGAGACCAAACATAACGGAACTTACACGTCCTATGAGAGCTGGTCATGCTAACAGCGTGATTTCGCCGGCTTCACTAGTTGGCTCAAGATAAGCACAGTTTGACACTTTTAAGTGCCGGACTTAACCCTAAATATCTTTCGTCAAGCTACTGATATCAATATCGTCAAAAACATTTAACTTAACAGTATAACAACACAGTTAAAGTGTGGTTGTCGTGACATTTATCAGTATTAATCCTTTTATTGTAAATATCCTGCCAAGTGTCACCGTGTAGCAGTGAAAGAATCTCAAAAAGGGCAAGAAAACTCGGTGAAACTGTTTTAATGTGACACACATAAAAACACTGAAAGTAGACAAATACAGAAAATCTAATCAAAACAGCTGAAAAAATGTAAAAATAACGAAAAGTAAGAAATGCAACAATAATCACCATTAATTGTCCACAGCTCATTACAACAATATTTCTGCATGCTGGTGCAAACAGTAACATAAATTATGCATATGTAATATAATGCTATTTTATTGCATTTTCTACAACACAGCTTCAGACAGTTGTAGACTGAGAAAGTTAGTCAAATAGTTAAATGGTACAGCTCTTCACGAGAAACCCATTGCAGAGCTACAAAGCATCACCTGCCATATGGCATCACACCATGTTACTTTCCACCTGACAGAGGTGAATGCACCCCGCGATAACCCCAGCCAGACAGGCCAGTGGTACTCGATTTACCTACCCCTGAGGGATGGAAGGCTGAGTTGACCTGGGTGTTGGTCGTATATGCTGAGATGGTTTACCTGTCCACATACAGTCAGCCATCCAAGTACTATCTGATAACAACCCAACCGGGAGTCAAACCAACAACCTCACAATCACAACTCAAACGTCTTAACTGATACACTACCAGCACACCATATAACATACACTGTGGTCCATAAAAAACGTGCCACTTTTATTTTTTAAATAGCTTCCTGAGACATTGGCCGATTTTAATAATTTTTGGCATGCAACATGAGGAAAAAAAGCTTGACACAAGCGACTGTAGTTTTGGCCACATCACTTTAATACTGTCGCTACACTACCTTGTGAAATGCAAAAGTTGTAGTTTGGCCATATACAACAAGGATTCATACTGGATTGTGCGCATGTCGGCTCAGAACTGATTAGCGACAAACACGATTAGCAACTATTGTATCTCAAAACGTCATATGTGTCACATTACATCCTCTTTATAACAACACGTGCTCAAAATGTCCTCCTCCAGCATGAATGCAAGCTGCAAGCGTTGTCACCACTTGCCAACAGCAGGTTCAATAACCTGCATTTCACAAGGTATTGTAGTGACAGTATTAAGGTGAGGTGGCAAAAAACTAGAGTCTTTTGCGTGGATTTTTTCCCTGATGTCGCATGCCAAAAATTATCGAAATTGTCTAGTGCTTCATGCAGATATTCAAAAAGTAAACTTTTATGAACCATGGTGTATAACCAGACATAAAACCACATATGATAGAATGAAATCAGACCAGTAAACTTAAAAAGCAGTCAGTGGCGTTGTGGGTCAAAAAAAGTATGAGGGAAAGAAAGCCGCAAACTTTCTACAGAGAACATAATGGACGCTAAAATTTCAATTCTGCCCTAAGGGGAAGCCACACATTTTGTATTTATAGATAAAAATTTTCTAACAAGGAAAAATTTTTCTAACAAACAAAATAAAAGTTAAAGGTGCAAATGTCCCTCCCCCTTCCTCCTGCCTCAACGGCACTGTGTACAAAGGTAACAACAAACATGAAAATTATGCACAAAAAACTGCAAAGCCACTCGGTAATACAAAACCGTACAGAATGTCATCCAAGTGGATGACAGTGATTATACGATTGCTTATGTTGCTCATCTGAAAACTGTTTTGCAGCGGTATATTCAAGTGGCATTGTAACAAGGGGGGAGTAGAGGAGCCAAGTCATTTTGAGGTCAGAAAATCCTCGAGCCAGGTCAGGTCACCCGGAGCCCCGGACGCCACAAAAGGTTCGCCTGACCTAGTGAATTCTCAGGAAAATAATCGTTGCCACCAGATCTCACATTTTTAAGCTACAAGGCAACAAGTTCGATTTCGGCTGGAGCTTTGCCCCACATTCCACTTAAAGCATTCCTCCAGATCCCCTAGCTGGATTTTTCTGGTTTTCTTCTAAGGGGAGGGAAGGGATGGATAGACAGCTTAGCTCGCCTCCCTCTTTTCCTTTTCCTTCTTTCTTTCATCCCCTCCTCTTCCTTCCATTCTCTTTTTCTTGCCTTCTTAACCCTCACTTTCTTTTGTCTCTATCCATCCCTTCCCTACCCTTAGAAGAAAACCCGTAAAATCCAGCTAGAGGATCTGGAGGAATGCTTTAAGCGGAATGTGGGGCGAAGCTCCAGCCGAAATTGAACTTGTTGCAAATTGGCGCATTTAGTGCAGTTTATGCCTGTGCTTAGGCCTATGTCTTGTTTGAGGAATTGGGAGATTAGACCCTTTGCCTCCCCTTATATACACAACCGTTTAATAAAAAAGGAAATTGTCGATAATGGGAAGCAATGTCAAAAAGAATGATATCAAGTAAGTAAATAAAAAGGCAATGAACCTCAGCAAAAAGTAGGCATACACGCAGCTAAAAACAGTGTTGCTCCTAGTTTTGTTTCACTGTCAAAATAAATGTAGTAAAACAGTCAGATATCTGAGATATGATAACATTTTTATTTTTTGATCACACTATTATTGAGGCATGGTGGGAGCCAGGGTGGTGGATCTTCCAGTCAGGTCATTTGACTTGGCTCCCCCTGGCATAGTACCACCATTGCATGGGGGCAGAGGAGGTGGTTAAAGTTGGGGGTAAGTGCTCACCCAAAATTTTTGGCTGTCAGAAAATTGTCAGTAAATCTTCTTCCTGTTTAAAATTTTCGTCCTAAAATGCAAAACTAGGGTCTAAACAGCTCGACTTTGGGAAAAATTATGGGAAAATTAAAATTCTGAGCATCCTCAATCTCATTTATCAAAAATTTACAAAGTTTGAAAAGTTTGCAGTGTCTGAAAGAAAACTACAACTTCCTGCTTCTCCTACTTTTTCTAACGCATGATGCCACCAGTACAGGTTGTGACAACCAGCATAGGAAATGTTTTAGGTTTATAATTACTCCCAACACGCTTTAACTGACCACATTAAAAATGCATGCCAAAATAAAAAAATACAACAATTACAGGGCACTTTATCTTAATGGAACAGCCAAAGCTATGATCGTAGCCTTCTAGATCATGTGCACCAGCAAAATGAAACGTGTGATATGCAGAATAAAAAAACAACATGACTAATCTTAATAAGTTGATAAATTCATCAAATTACAGCCTTTATATACATTGTTGTTGTTGATGATACGACTACAAGAACATCGACAGGAAGTTGCACAACGTGATGTGAGGGCATACACTTGAAGCACCAGTAAATCTGCCGCAACTGAGCAAAACAAGTTGGCAGTCACAGACCACGCTATCTCTCTCAACCACGTCACAGACTAAGACCAAGCCAAGGTGATCGACAGAGAAAGCAACAGAATGGACTGGTGGATCAGGGAAGCGATACACATCAGGAAAGAACAAGACAAAGTCGATGAACCAAGTCAAGGGGTCCTACCAACTTCCACACTTCTGTGATTACTTACTGTCCGCCACACCGACACCTGGCGGACAGTCGTTCAGACGAAGGCAGCAGCGATTGCCGAAACGTCAACAACAACAATGTATATAAAGGTTGTAATTTGATAAATTTATCAACTTATTAAGTTACGTTTCAACCTATGAGTCTATTTAAAGACAACATGACTAATCACTGAGTACATGAAACCTATCACGATCAAAAATGTAGTCACAAATAAGCAATCAGCAAAACCATTTTAAAAATATATATACAATTATACATGTTTAATATAACTAATATAACTTGTACTTATATTGTTTCTACATCAAATGCTGATTATTCTGGTCTTACTCAAAGTTATGCCAGGTGCCCAGAAAATGAAGTTTTTGGAACTTTCAGAGCAAGATATCTTACACGCCAGATGCAAACTTGATAAAATACCAATATCAAAACTGGACATTACAGATGTACTGAAATGGTCTTCAGACATTCATCTCTGCAACAGCACAAAAACAGCATCGAATACACGAAGCACAGTTATACAGGGTGGTCCAAAAAATCTTGCAACTTGTTTTTGTAACAATTTGAAACATCTACATTTTACAGAGAAGTGTATTAACATAAATTAGGTGAGGTGGAAAATGAGTGTACCTCACATAATTCCATCATGTTGGCCATCTGTGTGCCACAAATTAGCAACTTTGATGGAGACTAGATGAAGTTCTGATAAAAACAAGTTGGAACATTTTTTGGGACCACCAAAAACCTTATCTGATGAAGCTTTTGCCATGATATCTGATGATAACTGTCAGTTATGTTTGATAGAGGCCTATTATGCTGAGTGCTTCAATGGCTTTGCAACTACAAGTGTTTGCTATTCAGCAGTAAAAACCAGTGGCATATCCAAAATCTAGTAGTAATTGGGGCACTTGAAGGTTGAAGACCCCATCCCCATGGCGAAGGGGTCTGGAGAAGGTGCTCTGCCTCCTCTGCAGAACATTTGTGGATTTTCTGTGTGAAAATGACATTTTTTGGTGCATTTTGGCACTATTTTGAGTAACTATCTAGGCTTCTAGGGGGCAGCACCTGCCCCAGTGCCCCCCTACGACTACGCCAGTGGTAAAAACATGGTAACTGTAGCTGCACTTGAAAATTTTTAATAATTTATTTTCTAAATCTACCCATCTGTGAAACTAGTAAAGAAGCAAGCGAGTAAACCAAAGATCAATTTATGACTACTTCCCATTGTAGACTGCCTGCTCATATCTACGGATTTGTACACCAGAAACTTCTCTGATATACAAGCTGGTAGGCAAATTGGCTCGCAATACTGCAAGCAGAGCACAAACGTTGACCATCCTCTATGGGTGGGCACAAGGAGCACCAGCCAAAGCACAAGCACCGTGTCATACACGCTAGATGCATTAGCTCATATCCATGATCTTGCAGTGTCAGCTGGTGTCTGGTTGAGGGCTAAAGAAATGGAGATCGTTCCCAGCCTATGGGCCTTATGGCTCTAGAAAAACTTTGCTTTTTTAAAGTTCTTTAGTGAGATCAGAAGTCCATACTGAGACAGCATATAGCAGTCTGCTCAGTATAACATACAACTGACAAAAACTTGAACAAACAGATCGAGATGCACTAACCAGCTGCAGATAATTGCATGGGATATGTGCCGCCGGCAGTTGCTGCAGGATAACTGGGAGGGTTCTGCATAGGTTGCTGTGATGAATACTCTGCCGGGTATGCTGACTGCTGAACCGCTAAATATCACACAGTTTGAACAAATCAGCTCATCGGGAAAATAAAAATTAGACATCATATCTACTCAATAAAGAACCATCTTGCTAGAATTGAAATAGCAGCAAAAAGTAAGTTACGTAGCCAAAACGCTGATTCAATGAATGACGCTACCAACTATTAAAGCCAAACCGTGGGTTCGACTTGGTACCACAGGATAGTAGTTGGGCAACCTATTTTCTTCTTCGGACAGTTTTCCGGTAAGATGTATCATCTAGCCACAATACATGCATTACAATACATCGCTTTGTGACAGACAATGATCAGACAACAAGGAGACTGACATGAAGTTGTGCCATAAGTGTAACCCTTAGTATGATCGCCTAAAAACGTACCGACGTCATAATCAGGTGGCGGTGCTTGTAAGTTCGTTGGTTGACTCGATGGCTGGTAAGATGCTTCAGATGGCAAATACTGCGCGGAATACGGGCCCTGAGACGGGACTGGATTACTTGGTTCAGGTACAGTCGACACTACAACAGCAAGTTTTCTGCATTTACTTACTTATTTATTTATTCAGCACTAAGAATCACAACACATTAACAGCTAGTCCAACAGAGAAGAACAAACAGCCCAGGATAGATAAAACACTAACACTACGTTAAACAGTTAGACAAGTAAGTAAGTAAGTAATTTATAGCATGTTAACTGTAGCAACCTCAAACGTGCTCATAAATTTGTTATTCTCCAGGATCTGCTTTGGCTCACAATTGATCAACGCATTGATTTCAAACTTGCCACATTGACGTACAACATTCTCAACTCCTCTCAACCTGCTTATCTACGTTCTCTGCTCAATTATCACACTCCCACACGTTCTCTGCATTCTGCCAAC
>Ga0209367_1009608_pt1 | contig 13069 bp, 9 predicted proteins | sample WorMetLIZISLAND2_FD_187412 | JGI IMG/M metagenome (GOLD analysis project Ga0209367, IMG submission 187412) | Marine gutless worms symbiont microbial communities from Max Planck institute for Marine Microbiology, Germany - Olavius geniculatus... ... | reverse complement strand
CAAAGGGCAAGCCTCTAATATGTGCCCTGAAAAAAATAAGAAAAATAGGCAATACATAGAACAAATACAAATAAAGCTAATACCTAACACAATCAAACTATAGGCAGTTCAAGCTTCATAAGCAAATGAATATAACTTCACAAATTGATAGACCGTTTGTTGCCCAAACAACAGTATCAAAGCGCCATAGCAAGATTAAGATCTGTTGCTGCTATAGTGCACATAAATTAATTTAGTTTAACAAAATAATAACGTGCTGATGTCACTGATTATTCATTTAACTCAATAACATAAATAATTGAGAAAATAAAGATCAAGAACGACAGACAGAAAAATATTGTATAGAGATAAAACACTTGAACATTTAGTTTAATTAGCAAATGTGACAGCACAATATCCATGGATATATCCATGGATATCCATATCCACGGCAAGCCTGCTAATTATGTCATGTCCTGTAGTACACTTGTGCAAGTGGTTAATGCAGCTGTCACGCGTTTGAGTCTGGGGTCACGCAGTGCACAGCTGTCAATCAGCTGAGCCTATGCAGGCAAGTTACATACTCAACCGTGTTACTAAAAGCTTTTTGGCTTATGAAAAAACGCCATCTACGACAAAGGCCCCCTCCACTGAAAAAAGCATTGGTCTGGTTGATAGCAATTTGTAGAAGTAAAGGCTGGACCCGTCGCAGCAAGGAAGAGAAGTATATCAAAGCTTTTGAGATGTCGTGCTATAAGTGGCTATTGAGAATTCCATGGATGCAACTTAAAATGAATGGATTCTGTGCAAATTAAAATTTGATAAAGAAGTTCTGGACCATGTGAAATCAATAAAAATGGGATATTATGAACATATGGCACAGAAATAAAGTCTGGAGAAGCAAATGGTTCAAACATGTGTTCCAGGTTACAGAAATCGTGATTGACGATGCCCATGTTGGACAGATGACATCATGGAATGGACTGGGATGAAGATCGATGAAGAAACTGCAGCAGCGGAAGATCATCGTCAACCCTTCTTATGGAAAAAAGCACTGAACCTTCCCTTTCCCTTTCCCTTCTCCATTTTCCTTCTCCATCCCCTTTTCCTTCACTTCCCCTTTCCCTTGCCATTTCCTCTTTTTTCCTTTCCCTTTTCCTTCCCCTATCCCTTCCCCTGTCCCTTCTCTTTCCCCTTTCCTTTACCCTTCCCCTTTCCCTTTACTTTCCACTCCTTTCCTCCTTCCCCTTTTTTCTTTTCCCTTCCCTTTCCAATTCCCTTCCCCTTCCCTTTACCTTCCATTCCTTTTCTCCTTCCCCTTTCCCTGCTTTTCCCCTTCCACTTTCCTTTTCCCTTCCCTCCCCCTTCCTCTTTCTTTTCCCATTCTTCCATCTTTCTTTCTGTGTCCAGGTCTGTGCGTCCAATATTTGAGGCGCCATATCTCCATAACGGTGCAAGATAGACGAATGGTCACTATGAACCACTCATAGGAACTCAGTCCCTGGGAGTCGAATGGTCACGTGACCGATGACGTCACGTTACCTCCAAAGGTCAAACTCGTGACCCCATTATCTTTGAAGTGCATATCTCTGTTACGGTGCAAGATAAACGCATGGTGACGATGGACCACTTATAGTAATCGAATGATCTCGTGACTGACAATGTCTATTGTTTAGTTAAATAATAGAGAAAGACGAAAGGATCACTGCTGCTGTTCAATTTGAAAAAACTGTTTGATTTTTTTCTACCAGTCTAACAGCTCACTGATTATATTTATAGGGACATATACTGTAAAGTTCTATCGAAATGCATTGAACAGACTCCGTGTTCGTATGAACATTATCTTGTTTCTATTAATTTTTGCAGTCAATAAGGAGACTGGAAACCGCAGAATTCAACTACTAGTTGCTATTGTATTTCGCGAACTGAAACAAAACTGATGATGACGCAGTACACAAACTGTGGAGTCAAAACTGCCAAAGTGCAGACCACCAAACTAACACCAGATAAGTATGAATCTTGATTATATGTCCTATGTGAAATAAGCACCCGCCATTGTTGTCTACTGTAAGCTACAATCAACAGGAAATGAGCAAACTAGTGACATAAGTGATGTTTTAATTCAAAGTTATGACTGAATTTTAATCCATTAGAAACTTTAATTATTTTGTAACAATTAATCAATCAATTAATCGTTAGTCCTTGCAGCCATAGTTTACAAGAACTGCAGTAAGGAATGAAAAAGCAGGCCTGGCTTGCATTGAAATGATGGGCCAAAGGTATGACAAACAAGAAGGGTTTTTGTTACAGGGGGTTATGTCACAAGGAGATTTTGTCTGTGTCCTGGCCTGCAGCAAGCCAAGCAAATGTCCCTCTCTCAGCCTCACTGTCTGTCTGTCTGTCACAGCTGACCCGGCATACATTAGATGTGTCAACCAGTGCAGTCAGCTAATCACTGTCTTAAAAACACTTCTAATGAGTGACTGGCTGGCTGTCTGCAGCAAGCAATCTGCATATTACATGATCACAATCTGTGCCATAGCAACAAGCTGCTGTACATGCAATTTTATAAAATGCTGTATAAGTGCTGATATAAAAGAGCAGAAATCAAACAAATATAAACACAAACATTTCACACTAGCTCAGACATCTATATGCCAATGTTTATGATGCTGTCCTCATGGAAAGTTCACCCAGTACATTTGATGAATAAAGCACAAGCGCCAGGGGGCAGCTACCAACCTGAAGACCAAGTCAAACAGCTTGACCCACACATCCACCTAAACTGACAGCTACAGTACTACACTCACTATTGCCATTTAATACTACTCACAACTGATACTCATTTTAGCATCCCATGAAGGGATGCAAGACTGAGTTGATCTGGCTAATCCTATGTCATACACCACTGCTTATTGTTACGTGTCCTTGTAGTCTCAGGACTTAATGCCACGCTAAAGTTAATTCGTCCTTCATCATCATCATCATCACCAGAAGTTGTACAAAAAAACAGTCTTTCCCGAGCGATATGGCCCATAGGGTGGCGCTGATCTCCATTTACTCAGCCCTCAGCCAGACACCAGTTTACACTGCAAGGTGGTGGCCATGAATATGGGGCTAGTGCATCTTGTGGTAAGCCTGTTGACTTCTCAGCTTTCACTGGTAGTCACCGCACCTACCCAAAGAAGAATGGCCAAGTTGACCAGGCTGGGTCAACGTCTGGGTCAACTGGGTCAGTTGACCTGGCTGGCTGGTTACATACGAAGATGGTCACCCATCCAAGTACTAACCAGGCCCGGCGTTGATTAACTTCGTTGATGCAACCAACAATGCTACCAACTGAACCAAACCACCAGCACAGAAGTATAGTATTAGAAGATGTTACATTACTCACCTACAGCAATTGATTCTGTGTTAACAGCCGATACATTAGAACTTTGAATATTGCCATCATCTACAATGTTCATTAAACTTTATGAAGTCTAAAAAATTCTGTGCTTCCGATTGCAGCTGACAAAAAGTAGAAATGGGGAGGAAGGGTGGGGGCAGAATTTTTTAAAATATCATGACATGGCATGCAATATTAAACAATAACTCACCAAAAAAACTGACACACTAAACAGTAGTCATCCATCAGTAGAGCTCACAGGTTTCCGCAAAAATTTTTGCCAAATTCCACGGGCCAGTTCGCAACATTCTGCAGCTTACCGTGGCAAAATTATACAAATTCCACAGCACACTGCGGCTTTCCGTTTGTGGCTCTATCCTGTGGCCGGCTGGCAAAGTGGCATTGTGCTGAGTTATGCTAGCAAAGTACAAAGCAACTATCAACATTTTTTCTTTTCAAAAGTGCAATTTGTTAAATTGCATTGGTTTATTCAAAATTGTGCCATATTGCAATAGCTATTATTAGGGCCGACAGTTTTAGGCAGTTCAGTTTAATTTTTTTCATGATAAAATTATGTCATCAACTCAAAGATCATAGTAATCAGAAGACACTTCTCAACTTCTGCAAAATTCCGCCGAAATATCAAAACTGCACGTAAAAAAAATTCTGTGGCTCGGGTCAAAATTCAGCAGCCCACGAAAAACTATGAACCCTATTTATCGCAACTAAAGTGAAGATACTGCAGCGTAACAGATAAGATGCAAACAGTTTTTATTTGGTAAAAATATGAGCACAAACTAAAAACTGTAAACATATTTTTGAGGATCCAATGAAATTTTTAAAGACACAAGGCTTTTTAGGAGAAAAAGGCAAACAAAAGCACAGAAATTTTTCAGGCCCGTTAAAATCATGCACTCTCCCACCATTCCAGGGTTCTCAACCACCTACTGGTGACGACTAAACAAGAAATCTGAGCAAAGCTCATGAGATGCACGACAGCATCGGTTAAAAGCAATATGGGCAGTACGGGCACAGTTCACTCTTGAAATACACATTTCGGTCTGAAGTTATGAATGAGACAACAATAACGCACTATTTTTCATATTTCAAGGTCGTTCAAGGTCATCAATGTTGGTACCTCTGGAAAAAACTACAGTCCTTGGGACAGCCCACAGTGGAGATTTTGTGATCTTAGCTTACACTGTTCTGATACAGTTCCAGAGTGTGACAGACGCCCAAGCTATAGCTAAGATGCGCAAAACATTCTGCATCAGCATTGCTCGTTATGATAAGCAGCATGTCCGTGCCTATTTGCAACTGCTTTCATGCTAAAAGCATTAATAGCAAAAAATAAAGATTTACCTCCCCCCCTCCTCCTCACCCAACAGCAGAAAACTGTGTCACAAAAAAGAGTCATTGTGGCAGCCCACAGTAAAGACCTCACACTATCATCAAATGGAAACCCGATGTCTCTATCTCACACAGAATCTTTTCTACCGTGGGTACTTTTACAACAATAATAATAACTAAACAACTTACTTGCATAAGCTGGCATTGGAGGTAAACTGATGCTAGTTGCCAAGACAACATGATCACCGCCCTGTGATTGGACGGCGCTGGTATCAGCATGACTCACACTGGCTGCCAGTGGAGATGGGGAAACAATTGCATCAGATGACGGCAACCCAGTCAAGTTGTTTACTCCATTCATATTTCCATGTCCTGTGGCCACAATGTTCAACAACTTATAACAACATATCAGTAAAAGTAATCGAGACTAGAGCACTTGTCTCTTGTCTCAAGATCAAGAAACAGATAGATTCCTAATTTTAGAAATACTTCTATCACAGTCGAAAACACTTCTGTCATCAAATAGCATTTAATTTATTCACGTCAATTCAATAATATGCAGACCTTTTAATTACCAAAAAACATGATGATGGTCTATTTACATTTGTCAACATAACTGAAAAATTCTATTACAAAATATGCCTGCACCTTTTAACTACAAGGTATAACAAAACAAATAACGAACGGCATCTTCAGCAACACAAACATCACTAGCGACCTCAGCACCAGTCACTATTTGTACGATATAAATATAAGCAAACACAGCTTGTCTTTAGTCATAAATTTTGGCAAAAAATGCGAGCAGTTCAAAGACAAAATGATGGGTTTTACCGGTCACTGCAGACGACGGATTTCTCTCTTCTGTGTCGGGGACATCTTTTAGAATTCCTCTCCTGATGAGATCCTCTCTAGTGCTACGTACTGATATCTGCCTTTCAATAGCTGCAACAGACACAGTCTGGCATTACACAAATCACACCTAGAGAAATGAACAGCAATGTCTAATCAACAGTAATGTGTCCTCAAAGACTTGGCCTCATCCTCAAGGTGCCTCAAGGACAAGCAGCAATGGGCTTGGCCTTGACGACAGTCCTTGGCCTTGGTTCCAAATCCGTGGCATTGGTCATGATGACAAAGTCCTCAGCCAGAATGCGAAAGACTTCAAGGTGAAATAAGTGCTGTTCTATCATCACTTGTATATCTGATAAATGCCATGTGGCACTCATAAAACCCAGTTTACCACTTATGGCAACACATTCTATACAACCCCACAACATGACTGATTTTGAATGTCACTGATAATGTAAATCACTGTAATGGTATCACCTTTATAGAAGTGTCAGTGCGGAAGTGGCTTTTGGGTGTCCTTAGTTTTTGCGCTGCATTTTTTTGGCCTTGGCCCAGAACACCACTGACTTGAACATAAACTCCTTGATAACACCACTTCTGATCAATCCTTCATGTGTCTCACCAACTTCATAATAAGCACGAACCAAATGCATGGTACAGGCTCAACTTACAAGGTAAAAAGCACGCCCAAATTCCATTACACTGACTTTCACCGGAAATTCCATGCAGAGGGAAATTTAAATGAAAGTTGCAAACGCAAATCGTGGTGTTACATTTTTGCTTGTGTGGCTAAGATTGCACTTGCTCAATAACGCATAGAGTTTGATAAAATTTATATTAAAGCGAGATGAACAACGATATATAGGGAATGGCTATTGTCTAGGGAATGGAACTAAAACATAAAAGCGCAGCAGCAAACAAAAACATAACATGCGACTGTCGTGTAGCTGGTCAGTGATGCGAGGTGGAAGCCGGAGGATGGCGGACGGAAGATGGAAGACGACGACGGACGAAAGGCGGTAGTCGGGCGGCTGACGTTGAACCCGCTTGCCACGTGCTGGAAGACGGAAGTCGGGTGGCGGATGATGATAGTCGGACGGCTGATGCGGAACCGCCTGCCACGTGCTGCATCGACGGGGTCACGCGCCAACTGACTCGCAGATGTGTGTCGTGTAGTCATACAGGAAAGCGTTCCTTCAGAAGTCGTTCGTAACCGTAGGTTCGGTCGTACAATGTACAACAAGTTCGTCATTTCACATACATCTTGTCAAACGTTGAATACCCACTAATGTATATACAGAGCATGACGTGTTGACTGTTCGAGTGCTCGAGCAGGTAATAACGTTCAGCTGTCGTCTCTTCACCAAGAAGAGTTCTCGCACATGCGCAGATGCAACTGGGCCACCAGACGACTGTCACAGCAGGCGTGAAAAGCGGACCATCGTATAGACCAGATGCCACCATCGACTGTTCACGGTTGACAAAATGCAAGCATGCACGCGTAACTGAAAGAAACAGGGGCGGCCCTAACAATGGAAACAAGAAGTTTTGGTGAAAGTCGCAGACCATGAAAGTTGCAAACAATAACATTGCGACAAAGTCCATGACAAAATTGTATAGGAGTATTGTTTTCTCCTACATTACATTACTCAAATGGGGAATTATCAATTAAATAATCAGGTAACGGTTCTTATCGATGAAGTTTCAGCGAGTATTTATTCGGACATGCTTTCACAATCGCGCTCTTAGACTGACTGACAGCAAGCAACAAGAGTGCAAGTGTTCAGATAGCAATGCCTGCTGCAATTGGCTGATCGCCAATCACGCCACTACCAACTCTGCCCCATACGTCCCTGACACAATTTTGTAACAAACCCACGTGTGTTGCGCTACTGAAATTTAGTCCGTGACAAGACATGGTGAAAGTCTGCAACATCAACAATAAAGTCAATGGACTTTGTCGCAAAATCAGTGTAGTGGAATTTGGGCTTTAGCCAATTACAAAATCTTCACAGCAGTTAAAGATGTAAATGTAATGAGTTTTCAGTCCTTCAAAAATATTCCACGTCCACTACAAACAAAAAAGCTGAACCACAAGGGCCTAGAATAAACATAAACTGAATTCCAAAAAACAGAATTTGTGAACTTACTTAAAAATCTTGACGACATAACCTATGCGAAAAAGTACATTACAAGTTTACGTTAATCATCAGTCATTCTAGGCCAGGGGTCTCAACCTCGCGGGCGGCATCCGCGGGCCGCATGCGGCCCGCGCAGGCGTCACTTGCGGCCCGCGACACATTATTCAAAATTCTAAAAATTTAGGATAAAAATAAGTCGTTATATTCATTTTACAGCATTTTTCCAGTAACCCAACAAAACTACTATTTTTCTCATTTGCGTTCTCTTTAGTGGAGCCGCAAGCTGATGCTGACAGTGACCAACGCTGGCGCTGGCAACTTGGACCATTTCTCATCAGGTGGTAGGCCTAAGTGAAGTTAAGCCACAGCGGCTAAAAGATTATGCAGATGTCATTTCTAGATTTCTTGCAGAGTTCAACCGATGTTTTAAAGAGTTCAATAATCTTAAACCACAGTTTGCACTCTTTGCCACTCCATTTGATGTTGACGCAGAAAGCGTTTCCGAAGAATTCCAGATGGATGTATTGGATTTGAAGTGTGACAAGCAGAAGTACACGGATATGGGTGTTCCAGATTTCTACCATTTTGTTCAGAAAAAAGTATCCAAAATTAGTCTCTGCAACCTCCGAAATAGCCCAATGGCGATGTTTGGCTGTACATACGTTTGTGAACAGTTCTCATCAATGAAGATCAACAAATCCGCTTTGTGATCGAGACTCACTAGTAGGCCTAAACATCTGAATGCAACATTGCAATTGGCTAACACCCGTGATTTCAAGACTAACGTCGACTCTCTGGTTTCTGCCAAATCAGCGGTAAGAGTTAGTCAGAGACGGGAAAAAATCTGAAGTTCTAAACTACAGTGTATACTGTAAAAATAACTGCTGTCATTTGTAGGGGCCTATTAATTACTGCATTTTGTCATCTCTAAAAACAATGCAGCCCACCAACTGAGTGATATCTTGCAGTGTGGCCTACACCCCCAAATGAGTTTGAGACCCCTGTTCTAGGCCATTAAAAATCCAAAATTTTAATAAAATTTCAATGAAATAGAAATATTTAATCAAATATTTTTAGCAGTTACTCGACGAATTAATTGTTAATTTCTGCAGCCGTAAATGATGGATAAATAATTAGACAATAACATACTGGTAGCTTGTTTTTGGATTTTTTCACTGGGTTTTTTCCTGTTTAGACTCCAAGTCCATGGTTTGAAAAAACGACTGATGACTGACATTTTGTTTTTCCTCTCAAGCACAGGAGACTGAGTTGCAACAGTTGCAAGTCCTGTTTCCATTGCTGGATGTGTTCTAGCTCACGAAAAGTTGTGGCAACAAAATTACAACTCTGGGTCCTTGGAGACTCCACTTCTGTGACGAATCTAGAAATTCACACAAAACAAAAACAAAAAATGCAAAAAACTGATATTTGTATCATTATATTAATTGTAATAATTTGTTATTAATATGACAAGCTAATAGCTTAGGAAGAGCTGCCGCTGACAACAATAGAAATGAATAAAAAAATTAATTAATAAACAAGATTGCAGGTTATAGATAGACTAGGCCTATAAAACACAAAAGTAGACGGCTAGGAAAGACTTCCGAATTGGACCACTGTCCGATCGTTCCCAAATTAAGGGATAGCAGACGTTCTTAGAAAAGGGATTTACTTTCGGGGTTTAAATTGTGCGAAAATGAAGGGGCGTGGCTAGAATAGGGGGTACAGAAAAGTAGGGGTACATCGCAAAACGACATTCTGCCTTACACGGTCACCTCGCCTGACTTACCCTATCTTTGCCTACCTACCTACGTACTACTTACCTTACCTTACCTACCTACCTACCTAGACACTTACCCTATGCGTTGTCTTGCCTATCTCTATCGGGTCACGGCCGGAATCGATCCTACGATCACGTGTTTACAACCGAAGTATTAAACCAATATCGCTATCAAATCGTGTTGGTGAGCGTTAAAAGTTGACCTCAACCTGCTTTTTGTCACGTCAAACTTGGTCAAACAAATTACGCTTAAACTTATACTAAGTGTTCCAGAACGTGGTATAGAATACAGGAAAAATAGGCAAACATGGTAAATTTAATGCATCAGCTTAACAGCATAGAAAACTTGAAAGTAGAACAAGGCGACTCATAGCGAACTACGATAAACTAATTGACTGCGTTTCACCTAGTCACGTGATCAGGTCAAAGGTTATCTCAGAACGGTACTTGACAATAGAGATGTGCGGATTGTAAAATGTACTAAACCGACATACCTTGACGAGTCACGATGTAAATACAGTGTGGTACTTCACAACCAGGTGCCAACGATGACTTCAACATTTCTGACGTTGTCCATCATAATGCGCCCAAACGAACACTCAACATTTTGTGAGAACTCTATCATGCGTTTACGTGTGTTTCATTTAGTTAACGTTTTTGCATAATTATAGAAATATAATTTCCAGTTGTATGTAAAAGTGCATTATTTATCTGTTGTATGTTACAATAAAATTACTGTTGTTGTTAGCATTATCGTGGTTCTTATAATGCCTTTGGCGTTATCACACACCCATCACATCATTGGCGTGCATCACGTTATGCAACAAAATTTCTTAAAAACTAAATATCCGTCGGTAAAAGTCAGCTAAAAAGGCTAATTGCCTGGACCGTCAGACATGTTCTGCATCTAAATTTCTATGAAGCTGAATAAACTGCAATTACATTATAGCAAAATAACGCAAATTGCAGTTGTTAGCATGCCTAAATATAGCGATCAAGACAAAATTATGCGTCTGAATTTGGATCGCTAGAATGCTCATGTGTGACGGACGACCACTGCGTGCCGCAGGTATAGCTCTGCAGGGCCACTCGGCACTTGCCAGTCAAGTAATTAACTAGTGTCAAGCACATTAACACACTGCACTCACTGCAGCAATTGAGATCACAGATATCTGCCGACCATTGCCTAGCATTCCTGGGATCTACTGGGAGACGGCACAGACATGCATTAATAGCCCAGGTCTGGCTAACTAGCCACGCATGTGACATTCTCTTCTCCCAAAGGTTTTAACACCTTTCGATTAGGCAGTGTTGCGGCTTATTCAGTTATGAACAAAATTGTTATACTGAATAAGCGACAACATGGAGTTGCAGACGCTTAGCCTATTCATTTCAGTACAAACGTAGTAAACTGTTATAACTGAATAAGCTGCAACACAGTATTTTAGCCAGACTTTCACTTTGTGTAATAAATTAGCAAAAAAGTCCAGCCCCAGCTAGGGCTAAAGTTGCATAATGCCGGGATGGGGACAATTTAATATACCGTCTCACTCTCTACTTTGTAATCGCCTACGCTTTTCGATTAACTGCTTAGCAAACAGAATGAATTAGCACATCACTAAGTAACCTTAAAAGGCATGGACCAGGCCACCTGAGTGGACACAGTGTAAACACGTAGTGCACTAATGGTTATTTAATGTACATTGATTGTAGGCCTATTTAGTCATAATAGTTGTCAAAAAATACTTGCATGCAAGATATAACTGACTGCGCTGTGAGTTACTCTGCACATGCAACGTCTAACGAAAGGTAAGACTATCGATATGTCTAAACACAGCAGACCTACTGCGTATCAGATCAGTTTACATAAACCCGTCAGGCCTACGCAAGTGTAATTAACTTCAGTCTACGCAATAAAATTAAATTGTTATGAACTAATAACATGTCTACGTATAATTTCAAGACGATGTAGAATGGTTAAAACGATTTTAGAGTACATAACCTCACTTGAACAACTCCATAGGCTTAATGGTACAAAAAATAAAAAGTGACTTTCTGTAAAAATTATCCGTTTCCGCACACTAAAATTAATTAATTATCACATAACAAATACATTTCTAACAATCAAACATGATTAAAATGGATTTTGACAGTGGTCCGATAAGGAAGTCTTGCCGACGGCTAGAAGCACCAATTTAGAACTAAGCATTTGGTGCATAATACTTAACAAGTTGATGTAACCTCGTAAAGCACACAAATAAGAGTGATTTCTGATGTAATTTCGTATGCAAGGTTATTTTTTTCACTGTCAGTCACTGACCAGCCGCGGAACCCTTGGCGGATCCTCGCGGAAGTCAAGGTTGAACCCCGGCGCTGATGCTAATCAACAGAAGCTGGTTACTGTGAGGTCTTATACTGAGAACTACAGACAGTCTTACAGTATCAGAACAGTGAAAGATTGGAACATTTTGCCTTAGTCCGTCGTGTCAGCCGGCTCTTTAGCACTATTTAAGAGCCGACTGTCCAGTCATGCTGCACCATAGTCATCACCCCGTCGGTGTGATGCCCCAGTCCTGGGGCCCTGCCGACTAACTATTCAGATCCAGACCCTTCTATTGCAGAGGCAATATAGGCTTAAGCATCACGCATACTGACACCGTTAACGCCGTGACATTCACTACACTGTTCTAAAACACTGAAACTAAACAAATCAGACTGACGTCACAAACTGTGAACAATAATAACAATTACAGCTAAAAAATCAACAATTATTGTTTACATCGTGAACTTGTCAGAAATGACGTCACGAGCAGGTAGTAAAAATAAATAAGTAACGAAAATGATACGGTAAAGGGGATGTCAGACGAACGACAAAGTCGGCCAACTTTTGTGGGCGTGGTTGAGTTGCCTGACAAAATCGGCCGACAAAATCGGCAAACCATGACACACGGCCGATAGTTTTGTCTGCTACTTCATACGTTATCAGCTAGCACAACAGCCGAATCCCGAATGTAGATCGCAAAATAATACCTGCATCACTTGTTTTCTGCATCTAATGAACGAAAATAATAACAAACACAATAAATAACTAAAATAAATATTCATCCTCCGTTGTAAACAATCACCATGGCAACATAAACAAAATTTGTTCATCATCATCATCTCTCTTTAATAAACCAGATTGACAAAATGCAATCATACATAACATACAAAAAGACATAAAAAAAATCTGATAAATGTCATTGCATGGAACTTTGTCAAATGATTACTACTGTAGTGTGACTATTAGATGAAAATTGCTAACTAATAAATGTCTTTGAATAACATTCTGTTTATGTAATTTCTACTATCAGTCTTGGCAGATAATGTGAAAGAATGACTCCGTGGTCGGAGATTGTAAGTGCGATCAGTTTTCTCAGGTAAAAGTTTGTACAGAACGTGATGAAGATTGAACTGTATCTTTGCAAATAAGTTGTCCGATATACGAAAAGTCGGCCGACAAAATCGTCGAAGATAGAACATGCTCTATCTTGGCCGACAAAATCGGGCGATTTTTGCATGACACACGACAGATTTTTGTCG
>Ga0209367_1009607_pt1 | contig 13071 bp, 8 predicted proteins | sample WorMetLIZISLAND2_FD_187412 | JGI IMG/M metagenome (GOLD analysis project Ga0209367, IMG submission 187412) | Marine gutless worms symbiont microbial communities from Max Planck institute for Marine Microbiology, Germany - Olavius geniculatus... ... | reverse complement strand
GAACAAGTTTAGATGTTGGACTGTGTAAAATTATCAAGGACGGCCAAATTAATGTCATCAATTAAAACTGCTAACAATAAGTTCTTTTTTGTGTACGATAAAGTGTTTTACTGAATAACAGCAAGAAAAATAATATTGGCAAGAGAAATAATATTGGAATGGGATAAAACTGCTTGCAGGTTCGTTTTTTCCTATTGGACTTGGACTTAGACTTGCTTTTTTTGAAGAGGACTTGGACTCGGACTTGGACTTGAGGATAAGGGACTTGGACTTGGACTTGGCTGTTGCTGGACTTGTTACAAGTCTGGCATCTGGTGACAGTATTTTGCTCGTTACAATTTTTCCCCGAGGCTGCACAGAATTCCCTGATAATTCCCCAAGTTTTCCAGGTTCAGACAATTCCCCGAGTATTCCAGGTTTGTGGCCACCCTAACTAAAGTCCCAGCTGTTTCATTTAAACAGTTTCGACTGACAGTTCTGTAAGATCTGGATACACTGCAGTACTAACCAGTGAGCAACAACGGTTTATACATAGAACCTACATGTAAATGCTAAACAATTAGAAAAAAAATACCATGGAACATTCAGCATGCAGGTTAAACAAACTGTACAAAACCAGACTAGTTAACCTACATACAAAAAATAAAAGGTTACTGGGTAAACACTTATAAAGATAGCTTGCAACTTGTCACATAACTACATGTCATTAACACGTTGCATGTTGCCACGTTCAATAACTGAAATACAATGGACAGCCAACGAGATTCGACGTCATGACAAATGAAGCAAGAGGCACTTATCACACAAGAGCTACTACATGGATGGCAGCAGAAGGCAATGAAGAAAAGACATTAATATCCCTCGTAAAAGCAAAAAAAGATGAGTTTGTTCCATGAACAAAATCTGACCTATCTTCGCAATTACATGCATGTGGATACCAACTGGCACGCAACATCGAAATAACTCTGCATAATTCTGCAAATTAAAACAGCGCAACGACAAAGCCGGGCAAAAATCTAGAAAACAAACAACAAGCAAATGACATGAAAATGAAGAAAATTCAGCATGTTCCAAGTTCTGCGTCCGTGTTCAATTAGCCGTCCGTTTTGGCAGCACCTTGCTCACACTGCAGCAGCTGAACTATCGTCGGATCGTTCATTGCACCGTCAATGAACTCTTTCAGTGACAGCCGGTCATCGGCGTTCATATCCATCTGCCGAAAGATCTTATTCATTCGCTTCTCTGGGGTCGCTTCATCGTCTGGCATCTTCATTTGACTGCCAAGCATCTTGTAGATTGCCTGTCCCATCAAACATCATGAACATCACAAGTACGGTATCTGAGAGATTGAGCATTTAGAGAAAAGTCAAATTCAGCAAAACATGTCAGCGTGGGCCTAATTAAGAATAGCAGGTCGTATCTAATCTGTGACTGGCTGAGACACTGTTTGTTTGTACTTTGCCTCTGCTTGCTGCTACACATACAGCTAATCATTAGCGCTGTCTCTCTCTTTCACTCATGTTATCTTATCTCCCACTACATACCAGTACTACATACTGCAGTGAAGCAAATTAGACTTATTTCAGCAACCTGTGTTTTCATACAGTACACAACAATCATAGAAAAATGCATTTAACTTGTCTGCCTAGACTCTAGAACAGGCTTACAGTAAACAAAGTTCAAGTTTTATTCAAACTTGAGCTACCAAGGTTCGAAAAAGAAACAAATATAACATCCTTTTCCTTGTGTATGTGTAATTGTGTATGTGGAGCTAAATACATAAGGCCACATTCTCAAAACTTCTTAGGAAGATCTGTAGAAAATTTCGTCCTAGAAAAGAATGCCTAGATATAGCGCCTCAAATGTTGGACGCACAGATGTGGATACGGAAAGAAAGAAAGAAAAAGGAAAAAAGAAAGGGGAGGGGAAGGAAAGGGAAAAGGGAAGAGGAAGGGATAAGGGAAGGAGAAAAGAAAGGGAAATAGGAAGGAAAATGGGATGAGAAGGTAAAGGGAAAGGAAAGCAGAAGGGAAAGAGAAAGGGGAAGGAAAAAAGAAAGGGAAAGTAAAATCTTATACTCTGTCCAATGCTATGCATTGCACTGGACAGAAAACTAGTTCACTGTACGTTAACAGCAATGACGCAACACAGCGCCGAAACGGCGGTGCCCAAACGTTGTCAGCATCCAAACGTCCCAGCACCCAAAGGGTGAGCACCGAAGTGGTCGTGTCCAAGCAATCGCGCCCAAATGGTGGTGCCTAAACGTCCTGCTCCAAGATAAGCACATCTGATTAGGTGACAGTGAGCTGCATTACAACATAAGAAAAAAAACTTCTTTGAAAAGATAAAAAAAGCCATTGAGAATTCCTACAAAAGAAGTTCATTAAAAATCCAAATTCTTAAGTCATCTGACATGACGAGCAGAAACGCCTTTGGAAAATGTTGTAGGAAAGTTTTGAGAATAAAAAATACAAAAAAATGCACCGGCCACATACAGTACTATAAATGACTAAATGCATAGGATAATTCCGACATACACAACATAAAATGCACTAAAAATAAATAAGTTTTCCTTAAAGTCATGCTTTGATGCCAATAGCAAAAATTCAAAAAGAATTCGAACTAACACAAACATATGATCATCATAAATGATAAAAAGAAAAATCCTAGCACGCTTATATACACACTGAGCACAATTCACTATTCTTCGCTACACGAACATCGTATAAGATACAAGACAAGAAATCTGAGCTAGCGCTTATGAGATGTGCGAGAGCCTATAGCAGTTCCTGTTTGCAAGTAATCTTGGTCTGTCTCCATCCATTTTGTCGCAGTTCACTCTTTTGCAGCCAAAAATCGCCAAAAAATCACCAAGAATCCCTATTTTTAGAGTTGAAGGTCAATTAAGGTCATCAATGTTGACAATCCTAAAAAGCTCGTAGCCAATGGTTGTTATGTTAAGCAGCATCTCTGTGCCTATCTGCAACCATTTTCACACTAGACGAGCCAATACCAGTAAAATGACGTCTTTTTTAGAGGGGGTGCACCTCTTTTGCCCCTCATTCATGGGGACCCCATTGACTCAGCGGCATCAAATCTTGTCCCGAAATACTAGAAACACAATGCTATCATAAGGTGAAAAACAAAATTCTCTATCTCACCTGGGCTTGAATTGGTACTGGGTCATGACGGACAGAGAACAGACAGACAGACAAACGAACAAACAGAATTACCATAGCTAATACGCGCTATAGCTATCCTAGCTCTCATGCGTAAAAATCTTGATACTGATACTTAATACCTGATTGCATGCAATGTCAAATATCTACCTAACAGTATGTAACAAGAAAAGCTCTGTTAACGCAACGGGGAAAGCGCAACAGCAGTGCATGTTTGAAAGCCCAGTAAAACAAAATCAGTTGCCAGAGGGCGCCAGACGACCGGCAGCTATAAATCTACATGGTGTTTCATAAAAAAGACCCCTTTCTTCCTTTCATAATTCATTCAAATGATGATGAATTTACACAAAATTTTTATCAGTTGTAGTTGAAGAAATACTAATTCAAAATACTTCAACAAAATGTGGCAGTTGATTAAATATTCTTTGCTAGTCATGAGGTAACGCTGAAGTCATTATGTGTCACTGGTACAAGTTTGCTAGTCTCAACTGGTGCTGTCAGTTGCTACCCTGCTCTAATGGTGAAAAATCTGGTTTGTTCATGACAAATTTTTGAAGCTTTACAGTTACAGTTAGTTACAAAAAATGCAAAGCGATCATCTTTATGTATCTGTGGGGATAGTTAGATTTTCACATGTTCGAGTAAGACAGTGCACAGGCACACCGAGATTGCAAAAAGTTTTAGTTTTTGGATTGCGAGATGCCCGATTTCATGTCCCGATGTCGATCAGAGCTGACACGATAAACGTTTTTCATTAGTGAACTAGATTAAGTTCACCACTGAAGCAGGGTAGCAACTGACAGCACCAGTTGAGACGAGCAAGCTTGTACTCATGACATACTGTGACGTCAGCTTTGTCATGACTAGCAAAGAATATTTAATCAACTGCCATATTTTGTTGAAATATTTTGAATTAGTATTTCTTCAACTACAACTGATAAAAATTTTGTGTGAATTGATCATCATTTGAATGAATTATGAAAAAAACAAAAGGGGTCCTTTTTATGAAACACAGCGTATAGTGTTTTACATATACTCAACAGAGGGCATTACTGTCTTGCTCTGCCAACGCCATATCGGCTGGATATCGCAAATTTTCCCTACCCCTCTCTCATTTAGCGCCTTCGTTCGGGGTGCCCCCCGTCAAAGTTATGGAAAAGCTTTACGGTTCCTGAAACTAGAGTTTTCCAGGCAGCCGACAGTGAAGATTGGTAATTCTAGCTTACACCATTTATGACTGATCCACCCGTGTGATGGACGGACGGACGGACAGACAGAATTGCGATGGCTAAGACGTGCAACAGCTAGTGCTGTTGAGCGTAAAAAGTACGAAATAGTTCTACGTACACTGACGATTTCCAGCATTTCACCCTTTGAGATGTAGCCATTGCCATCAAGATCATACATGTTGAATGCCCATTTCAGCTTCTCGTCCAGATTGCCCCGTGATGTGACACTCAGCGCACACAGAAACTCACGGAAATCTATCACACCGTCGCTGTTTGTGTCAAACGTGCGGAATACATGGCCGGCAAACAGCGTTGCATCTCCACTCGGAAAGAAGTTAGAGTAGATCCTCTTGAATTCGTCGTGTGTTAACTTTCCCGACGGACAGTCTTTGATGAAGCCTCGGTACCACTCATTGATCTCTTGGTCGGTGAATGCTGTGCATGAGCGCAGCTCGGCCAACTCCTCCGGCTTCAGTTTGCTGTGCTCCTTACCCATCACCAACCGCTCTGAACATCAACAACACCAGTACTGCATTCAGAATCATTTATTAACAGAAAACTTGATTCGGCTACACCAAAACTACTCGGAACAAAGCACTATAATGTCAACTTAAATTAATATAAAAGCAAACTGTTCCATACAGCTGCAATTCTTTTAAGCAAAAATAATACACCAACATTGGTGAAATGGAGTTACGACCCTTAGATCACGGCTTACTGGGCCTACTAAGCTAACAGGTACTATATATGGAGTCCAGCCACGGTATGTGGTGACAGCTTATTCTGATACACATTAGTAACATGTGTTCACAATGCCAGCATGGTGTTGTCGCTAATCCGCTTGATCAGATACGTACCATTCAAACGAGCAAAGATTACAACCAAAAAAGCTACGCCTATCAACACAAAAAACACCAATCGCCAAAAATACCAAATCAAAGATGGCGCCGCTTCCGGTCAGTGCTAACCTAAAGCGGACTTCCCACTTTACGCAACGTACGCAAAGCACCACCAAACGCAATGAACGCAATAAACGCAAGAAAAGTACGCAACATCAAACGCAGCTGTCGCAACGGCTGTCTTAATAATTATTATTTGCAACCCTTACGCTGCTCGGTCGTCTGATTTTGTAATTAGCCTAATAAGTAAATGAACGAAAATAAATGAACGCAAATAAATCGAACTATATTAATAAAAACATACGCCGAGCAATTTAGAATTAATTATAAACAACTGAGTGTTGAAGGACGGTCGCTTGTTTTATCATCATCGATCGTTGTGCCAGTTACGTCAGTTGCGTTCATTCCCTAATTTTCGTTACGTCCAGCTGCGTTGAGTGGAAACCCTGCTTTAGTCGCCTGGGTGGGCGCGTTTACGCGTGAATTAAATCTGTCGCGTACGGAGGATAAATTATCGCTTCCAGCAGTTTGCATGCCCATCACGCGCTTAGATAATTGCATAACCGATATAGCACAGACCAATCAATTTACACGTCTACCTGAGTTAATTTTGCAGTTACTGCATGCAGTCAGATGCGGTTTAGTCTAAAGTACTGGGTGGTCCATAAAAAGCAAGCCAAAACTTCCATGCATTCATAACTTATCGAAAATATAACTGATTTTAGCCGACCGGACTTAAGTAACGGTCGAGCTATTGATATGAGTTGTCGTCCGTCGGGGACTGTCCGTCCGTCCGTCTGTAACAATCTTAACGGATGTACGAGGCTTGGATAAGCTTGGGTCGTAAGAGAAAACGTTTTACACGAATAATTAGCTTAGCCGTGTGTGTTAAACTCGAACATGCAAAATTCCAGCCATCTGTTGCAAGGGGAACATATTCAAACTGGAGTGGTTAAATGGATGGGGGTAGAAAAAATGTGCGTTTTTCCATGGAAAACTGGCCATATCTCGAAAACGTTGTGAGATACGGCCAAGGTTATACTAATAATCACCAAAGAAAATGGTATAAGCCCTGTCAGACGAGATAAAAAATCATTGACCCCGGGGTGACCTTGAAGGCCGTTTCGCGCTATTGCGGCGAAACGGTGCGAGATAGGGCTTAGGCTGTTATTGATCACTAATAGGAAGTCGCATAGACCTATTGGTTTTCAAATGACCTACAAAAATCATCGACCTTAGATGACCTTGAAAGCTAGTACGCACTCTATTGTAGCTAAACGGTGCAAAATAGGGCCTAAGTTACTGTTAATCACTTAATAAGAAGTGTCATATGCTTTTTCAGAGAAAAAGACAATTATCAACCTTGGATGAGTAGATGACTTTGAAGGTCACTAAGAACCAGTACGTCAGTTATCCTAATGAAAGCTGGACCTTTTGTACAAATTCTTTTACTACCCAATTCACTGATACTTTGCAACGAGTGATTGTTAGTTAAAGAGCCCATGAAGTTAACATGCTACTGGAGTTTTTTAAAGCTGACTATTTCACAAGGTAGTTTAGCAAATGGTTTGGATCATAGCAGGATTATTAATTATGTAAAATTTACTGCAGATTATAAGGCCTATCAATGAAAAAAATGTAAAAATAGGTCAACATTTTATGTTCAAAAACTTAAGTCTTTTGGAATTACTTTTTATTGGACCACTTAATTGATCAGCACACAAACAACAAAGCTTTGATCTTTTGCAACATGGATTGAAACTCCACGGTCCACCTTTTTAATTAGCCCATGAGGATTGAAAAATATGTTACAGTCGAATCAGTTACATAAAATATGCATTTTATTGTTAATAATTGTTATCTGGTTTTGCTCATTTGACATTTGAGCAAACGATCGAATGATTAAATAAAGACAGTTCTTGTCGTGGCTGAATGTTAGGCCCCTATTCGTTTGCCGTGGATTAAGTATTTTTGTGTGAATAATCGGTGTACTCATCAAGTACAACATAGCAATTTTCTCATGACTTGCTAACAACGTTACCAAGCTCAGTTGAATTAGTTCTATCTCACTGGTCACAAGCTCAGTTCAAGTAAAAACGGGCTATAGAGAGCAGGACATTTTGGCGATGCCATTTGGGCGCCGGATGTTTGGGCGCCAAGCCATATGGCACCACCGTTAATAGGGTTCGACAAGTAATTTAAGTAAAGCTCGTGAGACGCGAGACAGCCTTAGCAGTTTCTCTTCGCAGGTTGTCCAGGTCTATTTCCAGCCATTTCGGTGCAATTCACTCCTAAAATGTGTGTGGCAGGCCGAAATCGCGAAAAATTCACGAAAAACCTTTTTTGGGGGGGATTCAGTGTCACTCAAAATCATCAATGTTGATAAATCTAAAAAGCCCGCCACCAGTGCTTGTAATTGTGTGCAGCATGTCCGTACCTATTTGCTGCAACAGTTTTCACACTGCACGAGCCATGCAATAGCGGCAAAATATCGTCTATAGGGTGCCCCTCTTTGACGCCCTCGTTCGAGGGGTATCCCCTCACCCAGTGGCACGAAATTTTGTCACGATAAACTTGAGTCCTTGGGGCAGCCACAGTGAAGATTTCATGATTCTAGGTGTCGCCGTTTCGATACAGTGCCAGAGTGCGATAGACGGACGGATGGGCAGACAGACAGAGACGACGGCTAAGACGCGCGAAGACATGCTGTCGCGCGTAAAAACTGGCGGACGTAAATTGCGCGTAATTCGCGCATTTACTCAAAACAAAACAATTATCTGCTTTGTCAATTCGTGATGAAACGCAACGACGACATAAGACGATGACGAAAAACCGTGACAAGGATGCATGGCCCATCGAAAGACGAGAAGGGGGAAGTTTTCTCAGGCACCGCTACGTTTTGGGGACCACGCCGTCGCCCTAAAATACATCTGCTATATGTTTGACAACGGAACCGATCATCTCAATTGAACTTACGGCAGTCACCAATTATTTTGCAACGACTGTTCAATGAATCTATTTTTCGAATGAACGAATGTACACAGTACATGTATTTAGTATGGGGTGGTATCTGAAAAAGGAGCTAGAATACGTCATCTTACGTGACTGCATGCCTGACGAAAGCCACAGTGGGGCCAAGGAAACATTCTCGCATGACATCGGCCTACGACGACGACGCGCGAAGACGTACAATGACGTCGCACAACGATAAACGACGACTGACGACAACAACAATGACCAAGGAGTGCAGCAGAAAGTTATTATAGGCCTAACAGTCAATAGAAATCATATTTGCCAACTTATTTACTATTACAATTTGAACTCCAATGATATGCGAATTAATTTCAATAACGTCACAGTGACGAAGCATGGCGCTCAAACGGTGGCGCCCAAACGATGATGCCCAAATGTCCAGGCTTGCCGTGGATATGGAATTTCCCATCCATATCCACAGATTTTTCGTGGATATCCATGGATATATCCATATCCACCGACGCCTACTTCGCGTAAATGTAGTCCTTAAATTTTCGCAAAATACAGCAGTGTAATCAATAACTGCAAGAGCGTCCATTATCCCCCTCCCCCAAAAAATGATGCAAATATTTTCCTCTTAAAATTGTTTAAAAATAAAGGTAAAGAAATAAACACATAGTTGCATTGAAATACATGTATAATATGAGTTAAGTATTTGTATTTTCCGACTTTTGTGAAAATCTACATAATTTTATTGCCCCTTGGGTACGATATGCCATCTGTCTGTTGACTGTCTATTCGTAACGCATGTACTGTGGCTAAACGGTAAGTCGTAGGGGGTCGCGTTGGATACGGCGATGGCGACTTCCTATAAGCCATCAAAAGTAACCATGTCTGTGTATCTGCAGCAGTTTGGCTGCAACTTTGAATGCAATGTTGCTGCTGCAGCCGTGATCTGTACGTGCGCCGAATTATCGTATCGTGTCATACTGTTGATTCTAACGTTCGATATAGCAGCGTCACGATGGCCTGTATGGGACAATGCTTCTTCGTTAACATTCTGTCATCAACTGACTTTCACGTGATAAATCCGTCGGTCCGAATGTCTCCGAAATGCTATTTTTTACATAGTCATTAAGTCAAAATGTCACATCGTAATCTGTAAAGGCATCTCACATTTTATTTCTGCTTAAAATAAAATTTGCAACATCTAAACCAAATATACACAAATATTGATTACAACATCACTAGTTACATTCACAGTCTCATCAATGCAGGCTTAAATGTTTATGCTCTAACTAAACAAACAGAAACAAAAAACAAAAAAGTTCAATAGAAAGAAAAAATCATTTGAGTGCTCTGACAACCCACTAGGCCTATAGCTGAGACGTGCAATGGCAATCACGGCATCAATAACTTGATGTTAACTGAACAAGCCTGAGAATAAGCCAGCGCCCGAAGGCAGTGCCTCCGTTTGGCTCCCACAGTTACGCCACTGGGCCAACCTCGGTCAACGCAAAACAAATCATGTTACCTTTTAAAACAAAACTGTTGCAAATTCCAGGCAATGCTACAGTAGGTTACTAAACACGAGTCTATCTAACACTTAACGAGATCTGATACAGAGACAGTTTCTATATAGGCCTACCGTAATAATCCCACTTACTTGTGTTTTGGGTAGATACTGTCTGGCAATGATTTACCTGACCAACTGGACTTGAAGGTCATCGGCCTGAACGCATTAAAACGCCCACATGTTTATCGTGTTGCCGTGGTGATGCAATAAAACCATGTCATTCATAATAAATATCCTCCAAATGCCGACGAGCGATGGCGGAGTTCCAACTATTGTCTATAAAAAGAGTTTTAGGCCTATAACACAGCCGTTCAATAGGCCGTAATACACCTATTGCCCGTCCGTGCGTCCGTCCGTCTGTCTGTCTTCTAACTCTAAAACAAAACAGTGCACGAAAACCAAAATTGGTGTGAACATTACCAAAACCAAAAATAGGTAACTGGTTGCCAATTGTCGGTTCAAAAGATGAAAAAGTCTACGTCGCTGGACGTGAAAAACGCCAATGGTAAAGTGCCAAAGGCGGCTCAGGCGCCGAATGCAAAATAGGCCAGCATAAGTATTGTGGAACCTGACATAACTGTAAACAATGATCGACACCAGACGGCCTCACCGGGGTCGTGTCGTGACTACATTTGTGACTGTCAGAAAATTGCTGAATAATTTTGTTGTAGTCGGAAAACTGTGGTCTAATAATGCAACATTTGGGCTAAATTCCCGATTTTGGAGAATTTTAGAGACATAATCGAACTTTTAAGCATTCTCCTCCGACGAAAATTCGCAGTGTCTGTCGGAAATTGCATCTTTTTGCCCACTTACATTGTTTACTCACTATGCTGGACGGCCTGATATTATGCCGGCACTCGGCGTCGACATTAGTTTACTTAATTGTCATTAGCCTACGCGCCCACCTGTTTATTAGCCATTCATAATTGACGACCTTGAGCCTGAACTGCACTGGAGGTAGCAGGCAGTGACTGGAGATGTTGCGTGCACCGAGGCAGATTGTTCGCTGCTGGTGCGCTGCTGCAACTCATTGTGTGACAGAACGTGAGTTTTTGACGGTGACGGGATGGGGGAAATCAGCGGCGTCGTGGGTTAGAAAAGTAGGCTGGACAGGAAGTTGCAATTATCCGCCAGACAGCTAAGCATTTTCGACAGTGAACATTACTGGTGCTCAGGATTTCAACTTTGTCCCCGAATTTACCTAAATTGAGTATTTTAGCTCTAAGTTTGTGTTTTTGGACAAGATTTTTCCTTCAAAAAGATTTTCCGACAGACTAAAATTCAGGGGAGGTGCCCTCTGCTCCTTCCACCACGACGTTACCGGTAAAATGTGATAGTTAGACGAGCAGCGTAGGACTTTTCACAATACATGTATGTGGACGCTGCTAGCCAGGCCTGTCATGTCGGTGCCGACTGCCAAATGAGTCTTGATGAAAACCTTAGAATATGGGCTACATACGAACGGCACAATCCCAATAATTACCCGAAACATGATGCGTCATATATGTGACAACACACATGCGTCATGTGTGTGACATATGAATTATATATTCATCATATATGTATTGTGTTTCGACATATATGGGTTGTTTAGCTTTCACATATGTCACCTATATGTCCACATGCCCCCACATTAGTTTTGTAAAAAATTTATACTGACATACACACCGTGCACTTCTATTTTTTGAATAGCTCTGGGCAACATTGGCCGATTTTAATAATTTTGAGCCTGCAAAATCAGAAAAAACTTGAGTACTTGACGCAAATGATTGTACTTTTGACCACCTCACTTTAATACTGTCGCTACACTACCTTGTAAAATGCAGGTTGTAAAGCCTGCTGTTTGCGAGTGGTGTCAACGTTTGCAGCTTGCATTCGCGATGGAGGAAGGCATTTTGAGCACATGCTGTAATAAAAAGGATGTGATATGACATGCGTGACTTTTTGAAATACAATATTTGCCAATGGTTTCAGTTAATCATTTCTGAGCTGACGCGTGTGCTCTCCAGTATGACATCATTGTTGTAAATGGCCAAACAACGTGTAGCGACACTACTAAAGTGAGGTGGACAAAACCAAAGTCACTTTCGTCAAGTTCTTTCCTGATGTTGCATGCCAAAAATTATTAAAATCGTCCAATGTTTCACGAAGCTATTCAAAAAACAAAAGTAGCACGTATTTATGAACCACGGTGTATATGTGTATTATCACATGTCAACATATATTTGCGACAGAAATATATGAGGCAAACAAGTTTTCACAATCACAATAATTACCCGCAAGGAGTACATCAGATCAGTGTAATATTGACGACCGACCAACGACCGACCTCTGTTCCTGGAAGAGCCTTACTGGAAGAACTTCAAAACGACCATATCTCCATAACGATGCCAGATAGATTCATGGTCACTATGGACCACCCATAAGAAGTCGACCGCCGGGAGTCAAATGGTCACGTGACTGATATCGTCACGTGACCCCAAAAGGTCAAGGTCATGACCCCATTATCTTCAAAGTGCCATATCTCCATAACGGTGCCAGATAGACGCATGCGTTGTAACAAGTATAACAAGTCAAATGGCAACTAGCGTCATTGACATTGGAAATTTTTTCCTCTCAGTTCCTAAAATCTGGCAATATTTTATGAACTTCGGGGAGACAATATCCAATAATGACCTCGACGCTAGTCAGTATTAGTATAATATTAAACGGGTCTCAATTAGACGCCGGCTCTGTAATATAAGCCAAAAGGAACAAAAAAGCTCTTAGAAGAATACAAAAGAAAATGATGCGCGTGAGGAGTACATTACATTGGCCAAAATCTAATAATATTTCTTGTCTTTAGTATAATAACACAGCCACTACTAAAAATGGCCAATGCTTCTTCGTTTACATCTGTCATCAATTGATTTTCATGTGATAAATCCGAATATCTCTGAAATGCTATTTTGTTACCTAGTCATTAAGTCAAAACGTCATGATCGAAATCTGAAAAGGCATCTCACATTTTATTTCTGCTAGAAACATCTAAACCAAATATACACAAATATTGATTACAACATCAGTACACTGTGTCTCAAAAAAAACTGGACCCCTGCTACCTTTTGCAATAACTCCAACAGTCCTGGTTCAATAGCAACAGATTTTGACAAAAATAATCGTTAGAGAATCAGCACTTAATAGCATGTGTTACTTTGCGAGAAATTTTAAGA
>Ga0209367_1009604_pt1 | contig 13074 bp, 6 predicted proteins | sample WorMetLIZISLAND2_FD_187412 | JGI IMG/M metagenome (GOLD analysis project Ga0209367, IMG submission 187412) | Marine gutless worms symbiont microbial communities from Max Planck institute for Marine Microbiology, Germany - Olavius geniculatus... ... | reverse complement strand
GATTTGACTTTAGAAGTTGAGAGTTTAGCCTATGTGGTGTAACTGTAAGCAGCAGTATATATCCTCGAGTCCTTGACACCTCCGTTCCACGTATATGTCATACATACAGCATAATTATTCCTTTATCGCACAATGTGTTACCTATTGGCTAGTGGCTACGCCGATCATGACATTGCTGCCAGACTGAGTTAACCCGCCGTTTTTAATTTTTGACATTTGCAGCTCGGGGGGGGGAGAATACCCCGGCCAGCTACGCCGCTAAATTTGCAGATCGGCCATTTTCGGTTAACCGGTTACAAACCGGTTAGTAGTTTCGGTTAACCGGTTTTGAAATTAACCGAAAAGCGCATCCCTAACAGCAACGCAGTCGCGTATCATTGTATTCTCGTTGACCTGTTCCCAGAAAATCTTTTGCAAACTGTTTTCTTACAGTGCTAACATTTCTTTCGTACACAAAAATAGTTATTTTTAAATTCTGCTGTCAGAAGCGATTTCCCAGCTATAGGCCTAATTACAGGACAGCATAGCAGCCGGTTCTGCAAGTCTAGCACCTGCCGGACCAAATTTATGTGTTCAGGCGCATATAAAAAAATTTTCTCCAACCATATTTGACCTCAACAGAATAAGCTTACAGCATGGTGCCATTTTTGTGAGAACGTGTCTTCACGGTGCAAAATAGTCTTCAGCTTCATTGCAAGTGGGTTTCGCCTCCCTCGTCCCCACCAGGGTCTGCCCTTGAACCCCACTAAGGCACAGGCCGCAGCCCAGAACCCCGTCAATTCGTAAATGATATATTAAATGCCGCACCAATCCAAGCGACGCTGCTCCGGGCCTGCAATATGTGTACAACAAAAAATGTGGTCGATTGAGGGTTGCCAAAAGTTTAGAATCAGACCATCTGCAGGGTTTTAACGCACAAGTCCGGCTGACATCACAACCGAATTTAAAACCCGATCTGTGTTTAAAAAACTAGGCGGGGCAGGAGGTTGAATTTTTTGACAGACACTGCAAATTTCCGACAGAATTCGACAAAAAAGCTAAAACTTTTAACAAAGATAATTATATATGCTTAAAATATTAATTGTGCTTTTATTTTTTGGTAAATGGGGATTTTAAGCGGCTAATTTTGAATTTTTGGGCAGAAACATTCTGACAAGAAAAATATTTTTTCGACAATAATTTTTCAACAGCCGCAACGAGACTGAATTTGATGGGCATTTTGTGCGCGTTGCAATTAAATCAATTTTTAATGTGACTTTGAGGCGATTTTGCCGCAGCGCATCACTCACTGTACTCATATGAAGTGAACGGGACACGATGCAGGCCCCTGTAATACGTGAAGCAATAGATGCGTGAGACGGTATTGATCTCTTGAGTGAGTTGACGTTTGTTCGTCGTGGACTGAATTCAATAGCATAAACTGTCCACGCATCGAAATGATCGGCTCGCCGCGATGTTGACGCGTTCCGATAAGAGATGCTTTTTCGCCAGTAACACGATAGAAAAACAATGACGTGAATTATTCGCACATTGACACTCAGCGTGATCGGAGTCGAATATGTTATACTACTGCTGTACGATACACTCTGTTACGTTTTTGGGTTTGACTTTTGATAAAAGCTTAAAATAAATAAGTAAAGGTTGTAGCTGGGCTAACGGCCGCATTTTACGTTGACACTGGGTCGACATTATCGCATCTTTGCATTTCTCACTGCGGACGGACAGCAAAAAAAAACAAACGGCAGGCGGCGTTTTGTCAGGGCTGCAGTCGGTGGGAGGTATTTTTACATGTCAATCAGCATCAGTGCAAGTAATAAAATCGCTCGCAGTAATGTTCGTCTGACAACGCTCGATTTGATGCGCTTCGTCCTTTTCTCGTTGCGTTCAGTGCAGTCGTAACTAATAGAGTGTTTGCACGATCCAGCAAACGTCCAGCAGTTAGCACGTGTATTTGGAATACATTTGCTGGAAGTTTGCTGGATCGTGTAAACACCCTATAAAATATGCACTCATCGTTTCGTCGCCGTCACGACAGTAATATCTGCACCTCGGCCGCATTGGCGTAACAAGGAACTCAACTCCAAGCCCCTGCACAGTATGCACAAAATATTTATCCGGTAGCCGTACGAATAGCCACTAGGCTATTCATTAGGTCGCTGGATGAATAACCGTACCTAGCCGCCCCAGCTTTATCCGGTGACCGCATGAATAGTTTAGTGGCTATTCGTACGACTGCCGGATAAATAGTCACCGCGTGCACGACAGACATTGCACAATGCACAATGTCCGACAGCGAAGATTACGAGTGCTCAAAATGTTGATTTTGCTCTTACATTTCCCCCAAAATGAGGGTTTACAACTTTTATTTTTGCACTTTTGAACGAAAATTTTTCTTAGCAATAAGAAAATCGTCCGGTAATTTTCCGACAGCCAAAAAATTTAGAGGGGGAGAGATTGCCCCATCTCCCATCCGCTCCACTACGCCACGTGCACCACGGGTGTCGGAAGAACAAAAATGAGTCCGCCGCGTTGCTTGCTTCCAATTATTGTGACGGACGACTGCGTGGGAGTCACAAACACACGGACCCGAGAGGGGGAGAGCATTCGTCGGTCGTCTGTACGTCAAAACGTCCAATAATGGCGTACTCTGTCCGTCCTTCCTCCTGGACGCGCATCCGTCCATCCGGACTTCGGTTGTTGGTTGGCTTCGTAAAATTCGTCAGCGAGACATTACGGTAATCCAGCGGCGTCGTCGTTGTGGGTTGAGAAAGTAACGGGCAGGCGGCTTTTGCCATTTTCCAACAGGCAGCTGAAGCTGCATTATTTCTGACAGAGTTCGCAGAGGAGATTATGGCTACTTAAAATTTCGACTTATGCTTAATATGTTGTATTTTGTAGGCCTACATATGCGGACAATTGGACCCGCGCTGCCGCATGCAGACATAGGCCCTACCACTGCAGTCCAAGCGCCGTTTCATTGCTATAGTCTAAACCCTTTGGCGGAGCAAAATCAACCGAGTTTGTCTTTACAGTAAATTCTAGTTTCAGTCGAACGCAACGCGCGCAACGCAAGGTTCTTGCATGTGTACTTCTCTGGCGCAACCGATGCAGACGACGTAAGTCTAGAATAATAGGGCCTACGCTAGCGAGTATGCAACGAACGCAATAAACGCAAGAAAAGCAAAAGCATACAACAAACGCAATGTGCGCAGCTGATGCAACTGCCAAAACGCGAAGATAAAAGCGCGTCGTCTGTTCTTGCGTTCTTTCATTGCGTCTGTTGCATAGGTTGAAAACTATACACATTAGACATCGCATGGCATCACCTGCATGGATGACGCTAAACTGCCAGAATGTGCCACGTTGTTTTTGTCCGGCAGTCATCAGAGTCGTCGCCTTACTTTGCGGAGGAACGGCCGGGTTAATGCGACCGCTGCCGACGTCCATAATGCCGGGAATAAATTATTGAACGACTAACGAACCCAAACCCGAGCGCGACCGGCAAATGATGGATATCCCCGCTAATCGTCGCGCCCGCCAGCATCGCTAAGTCCATGCTCCGTGACTTACTTCCAGGACTTATTGAAAGTTCTACGCTTTACGACAAGTCTACGTGAATACGACAAGTCGAACTGATGGAGTTGGCACATACGTAGCAGTTCCGCTAATCGTCGCGGCTAGTCGCCGAAGGAGCATCGTTATCTGCACGGAGTGGTGGTGTGTCTGCTTGCTGCTCCGCGGTGCATCGTTATCCACCGGTAGACAACAAGTTGGCTGACCGGTGGGCGGACGACCGGCTACCTTCAATGCTTAGGATTCTGCTAATCCGGACCCGACTATTCCTCCCACGGTGCATGCTCATCTCCTCCGAAAGTGCACAAATTACGAGCGGTCCCGATCTTCGGCATTGCGATAGTAGAGGAATAATACGGGAATATTATGCGTAATGAATTTGTTATTTCACGACTTATACACCGTTTACACGATGTAGGCCGCCTACATCTCAAACGTTGTACAATCGATCAAGACAGCGTCAACGCGTGGACGTCTATATACGTTCAGCTGGCAGAACCACGTCCTCCCAAACCTCGTCCGAGGAAATCAAACGGAATGTGCATGTTCATTCTTTCCGATTTTTTCGGACGAGATTTTTTTTGCCTGTCGTCCAAAAGAAATTCAGACGAAGCAATCGGACGCGTCGTCCGTCCTGTTGTCCGTATCGTCCGACGTGTTCGATGTTTTCGTCCAAAAAGAAGCTCGGACAACACCTCGGACGAGGAAATCAGCATTACGGCATTACGAAGGTCCGGCCGCGTGGAACCGTTTACCGGAGTCCATCCGCAGAACATCATCCCATTCAGTCTTCAAACGACAACACAGAAAACATTTCTATTCGCCGAAGTCGTTAGCACAGATTGTAACCGGTCACGTGACTTTTTCACCTTTGACTGATTCATTGACGTCGTAATGCAACCGTGGTCTTTCTGCATAATGGAGGCATTATAAATTTTATTTGATATATTCGCGTACTCGTGGGCACAGGTGGGGCCTACGGGCAGTGACATTGCAACGGGTACGGGTAACGCACCACAGAATACGGATCGGTTCGCAAAATTTATATACTGTAGTGACAATAAACAGAACAAGACGTCCAGCTGTCGCTAGAATAGCCACCCGTACTGGTTGTCAGTGACTTTCAAGGTCATCCAAGGTCAATGACTATCATCTCATCTGACAGGGTGTATGGCATTTTTATTATTGATTAATAGTAACCTTGTCCGTATGTATCTCTCACCGTTTCCGAGATATGGCCAGTTTTCCGTTGAAAACGCACATTTTTTTTCTAACCCGTCCATTCAACCCCGAATTTGAAAATGTTCCCTTTGCGCTAGATTGCTAAAATTTTCTGTGTCTATGTCTATGACACAGGGCTAATTATTCGTAACCTACCCGTTATCCGGGCTGCATTTGTGACAGACGACAGACAGACGACCATAACCATGCCATAACCTCGACGGTTACTTAAGTACGGTCGGCTAAATAGTCTTTTCCAATTTTAGTAAACATTTCTACTTTAGCTGAATTATACAAGTCATGATTATGAGCTAATATTCGGCTGATTAAGTTACCTCGAAAGCTTTGTCAATGTCAATGTCGATTCTGCGACAAACTGAATGTGCGTCGTACGTCAAATTTTACGGCTGCGGCAGTCGGAAGTGTTCACCGTGAATGCAGAGTTTCATCGGTTAATAATTAATCGACGAGAGCATAGTCTTTATGGCGTCATTCATCAACGGTCCGCTAGCCGGCATGTCTTCATGGCCCATAAAACGCCAAAGCGCACGTAATAACATTAAGACGTACTGTTTCCACCATCCACACAGTTTGTCGGAGTTATAATAAGCGTTTATAAACGTTTAGATAAACAGCTTTTAACGTTTTTGACGTTTCTGATTTGAACAAACGCTAATCAGAAACTGACGATGCGGAAACAACAGAGATATGAAATAATTCTGCGATTGTGCTAGCGATAATAATTGTCATAAAAATAATTATGCTTGTTATAAAACGAAAGCAGATTTTATATTTTATATTTCAAATTTAATGTTTTCTAGGTTTTTCTTGTTTCCGAGTTAGAGTAGGCAGACGACAAACGGAGAGACCACCCATGACACTGTGCAATGCATAATGCAGCTTTTATAGATGGACCGCCTAAAAAGATACAGTATACCAACAATGTCACAAGTTCGACGACAGCTGCTGCTGTGACAGTATAATCAGGTTTGTCAGATAAATATGAAACCTGTATACAACAAACTCCATATCAAGCAGTAAGACTGCGGTTCTAATTTGTCGCTGTCAGAAATAAATCTCGGAAGGGTCTAAGAACTTGTCTTTTTTGGCTTAACAACCAAACTGTGCCATGCACTCACTTGACAATGAGTTGATTTCGCACACTTGCGGCCATGAAGATAGCCGAATAGCTGAATAACTGCAGTTCAGTGCAACAGTGCAACAAAATAATAATAACACAATCCGTAAATGCAAAATAATAACAGAGTCCATAAGTGCAGAGAAGTACATGAGTGCAAATGGTAACAATAATAGTCCACAATAAAAAAACAAAGCTACAACTGTAATCATCTGTCCCATTGCTATAGTATAGCATGGGACAGATTAAAAAAATCACTTGCGTCTGTCTGTCATTCTGTCATTCTGTCTGTAAACACTCCTACGGCCACAATTTTGATTCGATTCTGATTAAATTTTTGCACAGTGATTCGGGGCCCAAAAAGTAAAATCGAGTTTGTTTGGGATAAAAATCTGATAATTCCTTTCTTTATTTTACCCCAAATTTTTAAAATTTGCATTACAGCCAATGGAGATTTCACAGCGGTATAACTCGGTCCCCGTAAAAGATAATTGCGCGCTGTTTGCACCTACCTCCTATTTTCGGGTCCGCGCTATCCGATGGTGTCATTTAAAATTTTTCCCTGCCGACGCCTGTTGCCATGTCAACGAATTTTGGGACAAAAATTGACTATAACTCGGCCCCGTGAAAAATAATTGCGCGCTGTTTTTACCTAGTTACACCTATATTTCGGGCCCGGCTATCCGATGAGGTCATTTAAATTTCTCGCCTGCCGACCCCTGTTGCCATGGCAACAAATTTTGGGACAAAACTGACTGCAACTCGGCGCCGTGAAAAATAATTTTGCCCTGTTTGCAATTACCCCCCCCCTCTTATACACAGCTGCTAGGCTATATAGCGTGGCAATGGGACAGATACCTATATACCGGTAGTTGATTAGTATTTACTGAGGGCAAAATTTATGCAAATGATCGAAACTTTTTTGTTGTATCTGATTATAATGACGACGACGAAGACGATAATAATGTGCGACTAACAACGCTAAAAATAATTCTTACATAAGTGGTTTAATTTTTTTGGAAAAACGTTTCGATCTGACAGGTCATTGTTTTCTATAATGCGACCAAAGCCAACCGCCATTGAGCTGCAAACCGAATGCAACCTTGGCCATAAAAATGCGCCTGCTTCCCGTAATTCGGTTATATCGAGGATTGTCATGACGTAATGCATGACGTAATGCATGCGTCGCTCCATCCGCTTTTACGCCAGCATGCGAAACAAATCCAACATGAATGGAGATTCTGTAGCACCATTATAAAGTCCAATATGACACATACATTAAGTCAAGAAAGACGCGCGCATGTCGACATTAACGTACTTTACTGTTGCACATTACTATAAGTGTTTTTCGAAAGCTGCAACAAATCTTTTCTAACTGAACTAAAATATTTTTTCCGTCTACACAAGTCGTTAAATGTGCTAACAAGCAACGGCTGAATCGCATTTTTTCTGTTATACAAAAATACAAGAATTATTCGGCATATCATCAATATTTCAATATTTTCAGTTTATTTATCAATCGTCCTGTCTGCCGCTTTTTATCAAATATTTTTTTATGAATTGTGTGAAGTCACCTGGAAAAAGTTAACACGTGTTTTCAAATAAAAAAAACAAAAATGCCAGATTAAACAACACGGTATCGAAGAAAAGCATAATTTTATAACACAATAATAACATTAGGAAAAGTTTAAACATTGTAAGTAGCGACTCCTGGCGGACAGTCGTTCCGACAAAGGCAGCAGCAGTTGCAAAAACGTCAACAATTTGTGTCAAAATAAAAGGATGTATTTCAATAAATTTATATAGCGTATCGTGTGTGCATGTTTGATTAATGACTGCAACCAAGATTCGTATTCAGACTATTTCATATTCAAACTAGAAGGCGCTCGTAAGAGTGCATATCTCCGCCATGTGAAGCAATTTAAACATTACAACAACTACTAGTATACTACTACTACTACTTCTACACCTACACCTACACCTACAACTACAGCTAATAAAGTGTGCGGACATCTGGACGTCTTGCCGGTCCTGATGTCTGCTTCTGTATGACATGCGGAAATGATGATGAGTCATCATGTACAGAGAAAAAACGACGGACAGAATGACCAATTTCTTAATCTTCTCCAATGTTCACTATGTTCACCTTGGCGGAGATAATAAGTGAATCTGTTACTTTGCTGTCTCTCATTCCGTGTCTGATACACACAGACTAAATAAGAAACACAGACTTTAGTCTGTCCATCTGTTTATGCATTATTTATAATCACACGCTGCATGAAATCTGCTGCATCGTCTCGCAGAAAAAGCCGCACAGCTAAATATCAAAACCTCACTTAGGTTCTGTATAGTTTGCATGTGTCATAATCCCATCCATTCTAGTCCCTTGGCGCCACGACCGTGTTTGCTGTGCTATATAATGTGTAGATTTTTTACTAAATGGCAATTGCAAACGTAGACCGTGCACAGAACGACGGCCTGTTTTTGACGCGCTACAGCTGCTATGCTGTAGATCTGGCGTCTATGGCACAAGTTGCCGTGCGTCTGTCCGTTTGCCACTGTGGCTAAACAGTGCCAGATAGAGACTAGGTTGCTATTGATTACTAATAAAAATTCGCATAGGCGTATTGGTTTGCAAATGACATGAAAATCACTGACCTTGGATGACCTTGAAGGTCAGTACTTCAACAGAATCTGTAGAGACTGTAGCGCGTCTTCCCTAACGACAGCTGGGTTTCTGGCTTATTCTTTAAGTGCACCGTGTTAAAGCTTGCTATAACATTGTACAGTGATTATTGGGCTACAATCGTGTCCTGCGTGGGTTTGTTTGCATAGTCAAGCGTCACATGCTAATTCTTATACACCGTGTCTCAAAAGAACATCCCGAACATTTTCGACTGTAACTTGAAAACCCATTATCAGATTTTGATAATTTTTGGTACGAATATTTCTGACACAATTTGCCGTCAAATGACTGTTCATTTTCCAATCTCACCCAATGTATGCTTCTGCACTACTTACTAGGGTAAGCAGATGTAAGCCAGAAATATGTGTTGAAATAAACATAACACCTGAAAAATATCCCTAACATTATTGATTGTAACTTGAATAAAAATTAGCAGAGTTTAACAATATTTGTCAGAAATATTTCTGACACAACTGGTTATTAAATAAGTATTTTATTTTCCACTTTGCTGTGTCCCAAATGCATCCCCGACATTTTCGACTGTAACTTGAAAACCAATTATCAGATTTTGATATTTTTTGGTAGAAATATTTCTGACTTAACTTGCCATCAAATGACTGTTTAGTTTTACACCTCACTCAACGTCTGCTTTTGCACTACCTGGGGAAAGCAGACCAAGCATAATACGTGTTAAAATGAATGAAAAACGTCAATAAATTTCATCTATCTTAATCTGTGGGTCCCAACGGCAGGTCTATTACAAGGTTTGACTGTCATGCAGCAGTGTGTCTACCAGATGAAGTTTAGAAATGTTTATGAAGTCAAGAAGCGACTGGTACAGCCTGGATCGGTCTGGAGCAGAACATTATCGATACTGCTGTCAATGAATGGAGAAAGCGTCTCCTTGCCTGTGTTCGCATAGTGGGCCAACACTTCAAGCAGTTTTACTGCAGGCCGTTGAAAAAATGGACAACTGGATGAATTGTCAGCCACAGTGTCAGAAATATGAACAAAATGTGTTCTTACGCGTTATGTTAATTAAGCAATCATATCGCATTGGATAAAAAATGATATTTCGTTGGTTGTGTTTTCCCCAGGTAGTGCAGAAACAAACTTTGGGTGAGGTAAAAAAAACTCAATAATCTTTTGTTGGAAAGTTGTGTCAGAAATATTTCCACCAAAAATTATTAAAATCTGATAATATTGGTTTTCAAGTTACAGTCGAAAATGTCGCGTATGTTTTTTTGGGACACAGTGTAGTAATGTACGGAGCGTGATTATGTACAACACCATCGCCAAAGTATAGCCATTTCGTCCTTGGTTATATGGTTAGCTCATTTTCCGGCGGTCTGTCAGCCTTACATTTGGCTGATGAGGAGACTACTGCCTGGCTTGGCATGCAGAGCATACGCTAAGAAGATTCCCGCATTTGTTTGAGGCATTTCCGTATCTACACCGTGTCCCAAAATTAGCGACACTTCTACAGATAAGTTAGTGTAAAGTCGTTAATACCTGACGGTTTTTTCACAAAATTTAATACATTCATGTAGACAATCATTCTGAACTAGTCTTCGAAGTTTTTGCTCAAATTGGCCATTTTTGGTTTCAACGCAAGCTCTTAATAATGCGCTACTGCTTCATCGCCTTGTCACAATACGTTGGGCAAGTTTATCCCAGACAAACTCTGACGTCATAATGACGTTACACTGAGCACACACGGTACGATGCGGACGTCAGTTCCTGTATCACGATAAGTAATGTTATTCTAATGCAGTGTGCGATATTTAGTTGAAATCCTACAAACTGAATTGTGTTTGAACCCAAGTGTGTCGCTGTTTAGGGACACAGTGTAGCTTAAGCGTTTCTGTAAGGGAAAATCCGCGTGAACGAAGAAGTGGATAAGGTACTGTAGATAGCGTGCACAGGTTGATAGTTTGCTGTCGTCTGCAGTCGTAACGACATCTTGTTAATTAGGATCGCATAGGACTAACGACGTTCTAGCGTGTCGACAGCAAACTTCATTGTCTTGTTAGCACTGGTCGCTCAAAATAGCCATCAGTGTCGGCAAACGCTGTGGCAGGATCAACGTTTGTCACTCTGGATGCTAATTAGCAATAATCAACCGTTTATAATATTTTGGCTTTCTTCACATTTCAGTGCGATAAAAATGTACGCTGTGTTTCAAAAAGTTCACGCTTTTATTTTTGCGATATCTGTGTTAGATTTTGTCCGATTTCGTTAATTTTTGTCAGAAACAGACCTCAAAAAATTGAGCAGACAGCCCACCACATTTCGTTTTAGAATTATGTTTGTACTGTACCTTGTAAAATCTGGCAGCAATTTTATGGCATAGGCCTCTACACTCACTGGTCGCTCAAATCAAAAGTCAAATTGTCACATCGAATAACAATCACTTGGCGTTTGTATTATCACAGCAAGTGTTGTTTCTTCTTATTTCGCAATAAAGCGAGCGACAAGTGGCAAATTTAGTACCATATTGCAACCTATTCAATAAAAACGTTTTAAACACGTGATAATTTTTTTCTACCTTCAGTCTCTTACGGTGCAATTTTATGTCCCTCTGTCTGTTTTTAGATGTCACGTCGAACATTTGTGCTTTTTGTTTTACTATCACATAACGCGCTATTAAATGCCTAAAGGTGCGTTCTCACTGCGCGCGTCAACGCGCGTCACGCGCATTAACACGCGCAGTGAGAACGCCCCTTAATAGGGTGTTTACACGGTGAAGCAAACATCAAGCAAACGTATTGAAAATGCACGTGCACGACGTGTGCTCCAAGTTTGTTTCATGTTTGCGTCATCGTGTAAACATCCCAAAAATCGCATGCGTCTACAAACCGGTTGGGTATAGGCCTATGGTTAACACGCACCCTGGACGGGTGTGAGTGACTCAGAAAAATCAACCAACCGGCAAAGACGATTGACAGCCTTCGTGAAGTTAACGAAAAAGTTTTTATCTTACTGATAATTACCTGCCTGTCACAGCTGCTGAACGACAGATATAGGCTTAGTGCTGCAGCAATCAATCGATCTTACTAATTAAGTATATCTTTTAAGGCCCAAACTCCATTTGTTCTTCGATTTGCTGTGGTTTTTTTGTACAATATGCTGTGCGAAAAGTCATACGACAAATCGGCAACAAAAGCGAAGTAGTGGAGTTTGGATTTAACAAGGATAAGATAACGTTTTATATAAATTGTGTGAATGTTAAGCTACAACGTTAAGCCCAAATTCCACTTGCTTTGATTTGTTCTAGATTTGTTGTAACCTTTCGATTTGTGTCGACTCGTTTTAACTTTTGCAACTTGTCTTGCAGCATGTCTTTAAACAAAAAACGAAGTCGAGTTTGGCTATAGCTTGCGACATAAAATTTAAAAAAAAATAATAACTTGGCGAAACGCGGAATCGCTGTGGCAAGTCCATCCAACTTCTCGCTTGCATTCGCCAGGTGGCATCATAGACTGACGGTTTGGCTGCAACTTGCTTGTTTTGGTTCGGAATTCGACCTCCAAATTATTTTTTTGGTAGGGGTCCGTGCATATCCATGGATATATCCATATGCACAGACGCCCATCCTGAATACAAATGTAGTAGGGGCAAAGGCGTTCATTCCCTTCACCCCAAAACATAACGCAGTCATTTTCGTCTTGAAAGTGTTAAAAACAAAATGAAAGTAAAAAAATAACACGCAATTGCATTAAAATATTCTGAGAGTTCTTAAGTATTTTCCAACGTTCGTGAAAGTCTACATAATTTTATTGCTCCTGTTTTGTTCTAAATGACTGTATCCGGAGTGGACGCCTTTGATGCACACTTAGTGTGTCCTTCCTACTAGCATTTAAAAATATGTTAGTAAGCAGGAAAACGTTTCTGTTGTGTTACTATTTAAAAAAATAAAGTCACAAATGGATGGATTTTTGTTGCCCAACTAACAACATTAAAGCACTGAAGATTAAGATCGGTTATAACATAGTCACACCTACGACGCCGAGTGTCGGCGACTGTTGAGTTGAGTTGAGTCGCGTCACCGTTGTAGGTGCGAATTGGCTATTACTGATATATATGTAAAAAAAACTTACCAGTTTACAACTGTGTGTAAGGACGATGTGATGATATTAGTTTTCTAAAACAGCAAAAATCATTTGGGTAACCTTAGATGGGGCTATGCATATGGCGTCCTATGCATAGCCCCATCTAAGGTTACCCGAATGATTTTTGCTGTTTTAGAGGACTGATATCATCACATCGTCCTTACACACAGTTGTAAACTGGTAAGTTTTTTACATATATATTTGCTGTTTTATTGCCAAAAGTCGGGGAATGAGCATGACGCATGTAAAAAGCGCTATAACTGGATACGTATCTTTACCTTTTACCTTTTCAAGGCAGAGCAGTAGGCCTATACCTCCGGTCGGGTACAGAACGTTGGGTGTGT
>Ga0209367_1009603_pt1 | contig 13075 bp, 9 predicted proteins | sample WorMetLIZISLAND2_FD_187412 | JGI IMG/M metagenome (GOLD analysis project Ga0209367, IMG submission 187412) | Marine gutless worms symbiont microbial communities from Max Planck institute for Marine Microbiology, Germany - Olavius geniculatus... ... | reverse complement strand
TCGGGGAAAAATGCGATTGGCAGCATTCAATGGCCCATCCCCGAAAACCCCCCCTATTGATGCAAAAATCTCGCAGATATCTCTTACACAAGGTGACTTATAGCCAATTTTGTCCTAAATTTCATTGCCATGGCAACGGGGGTAAATATAAATGTCACCGTTAATTAGGTCGACCGCAAAAACCATATCCTAGAACCAAAAATTACGACTCTTATCTTGCACACAACCGAAGTTATGACAGTTTAAAGAATTTGAAAATTTTCTCCATAGGCGCCATTGCAATTTTTTTTCGAATTTTTCAAATAAATAAGTCAAAAATTAAATTTTTATATTGTAACATTAAAAAGGCACTTCCTTGCACAGAACTGTGTTATTTGACTTATTAAGTGTAAAAATTGGTTTTACGGGCTTGCCTGTAGGCAAGCGGAAGAACCAAAAAAAGTGTAGTAAATTTCGAACAGGAGGGGTGTACATTTCACCTATATGGGGAGCAAAAACCCCTGGTTGGATTGTGCCCAAATTTTTTTGGTGGTAGGCGTTCACAACGTAATCACGCCATTCAAATTTGGTGATGATCGATTTGGGCGTTTTTGGTTGGCTGAGGGTCAAAGTTTGCCTTTTCCCATAGACTTTGAAGGTCGTCCTTGCAACATTCACACTATCATGTGAAGTGTGATTACTATTATTACTATTTGTATTAGTATTAACATTTTTGTTGTCATCCTTGTCATTAGCACTATATATTCATACATATTACCAGAAAACAGACTATTGACTAGTTTGTTTGTGTCATAATTTCTGTGGTTAAATTATGCTAGTTGTGTGACACTGACTTTAAAAAATGCAAATTAAATGAAGCAGGTGTGTGCTGTGTTTGGTGAATGTCTAGTTGCGAACTGGGGCATTCCGATAGCAGCGTTTGCAGATGCTCAGGCAAACCCTGACAAGATCAGTGGCAAGATGACCTCTGGTAACTGTACCTGCTGTATTGTAATTAATTGTCCGAGCTGGTAATGGTTAAAAATTGTAATGGTTAATTTTTCAAATATTAATGGATTTTGTTCATTAACTAAACTGTGATCATTGTCAAAGAATGTGTATATTTTTGTTTAGAATGGTTATCAGTTACTCGGGTAACAGCTGTCATTAGTGTGCAGTCACTAAGTGTTTTTCATTTATTTTTGTAGAATGTTCACAAACTCTATATTTTTTTTAGACATTTTAGTGTTTGTAAACGTAAACAGCTTGATGGTTTCTGCTTTGTAAATGATGTGTTTTTGGAAAATATAAACATTGAATTTTCTAACCTTTAGAGTTTTTTCAAAGATCATTCTTGCGGTTTATTATTAATACTCACAGCTTTGATGATTGACATTTGCGTTTCTGTCGATGACAGTTGTATGCTGTCATTTACGCGCGAGAGCTAGCATAGCTATAGCACGTATTAGCTGTGGTAATTCTGTCTTGGTGTCTGTCACAACCCGGTACCGATCTGAGCCCAGGTGAGATAGAGATTTCTGGTTTTCGCCATATGATAGTTAAGAGTCTCTAGTATTTTGTGTCAAAATTTTATGCCACTGGGTGAAGGGGGTCCCCATGAATGAGGGGGAGAAAGCAGGGTACCCCTTAAAAGGCGTTATTCTACCGCTATTGGCTCGTCTAACGTGAAAATGGTTGAAGATAGGCACAGACATGCTGCTTATCATAACAAGCACTGGCAACGAGCTTCTTCGAAATGTCAACATCAATGACCTTGAACTCTCAAAATAGGGGGTTTTAGTAAATTTTTTTGCGATTTCGGGCTGCGACACGCATTTCAAGAGTGAATTGCACCAAAATGGCTGGAGATAGACCAAGACAACCTGCATGTGAAATTTTCAGCATTGAATTTAGATTTTAGCAATTTAAGTCCAGACCGTCTAGGTTCAAGGAGGCCTGTGCACGCAGGTGTCAAAGAGGGGTACCCCTCTGAAAAGTGATTATTTATCCGCTGCTGGCTTGTCTAACATGAAAATGGTTGCAGGTAGGCACAGACATCCTGCTTAATATAACAAGCACTAGTGACGAGCTTCTTAAGATTGTCAATATTGATGACCTTGATTGACCTTGAACCCTAAAAATAGGGGTTTTTGGTGATCTTTTGGCGATTTTTGGCTGCAAAGGAGTGAATTGCGAGGAAGTGAATGGAGACGAACCAAGATTACCTGCGAACATGAACTGCTATAGGCTCTCGCGCATCTCGTGAGCATTAGCTCAGATTTCATGTTTTATTGTTGGCAAGAGTCCTGCTTCAATAATATTCATTAAATTAGCTTATTTGTTACTATGTAGTATGTAAAGTTTTCCAGAGCCATAACTCCCATAGAACAGTGGTGATCTTGATTGCCTTAGTCCTCAGCCAGACACCAGTTTGCAAGATCGCAGATATGGGGCCAGTGCGTCGCACAGTCTGCGCGTTTATGTCTCAGTTTTTGCTGGTGCTCGTTGCACTTAACCACGTTGGAATGGCCAGGCTGAGTTGGCCTGGGTGGCTGTTCTGTCCGTCTGCAGATGGTCACCCATTCAAGTATTAACTAGGCTCAGTGTCAGTCAACTTTGTTGATGTGATTACTTACTGGCGATGACATTACCAACTAAGCCAGATGGCCATTGCTAAGTTGTTGAAGTTTGTTTCTGTTATATAAAAATTGAATTTATCAGTGTGTGTGTTTACTGGTTTGTTTACTGGTTCATTTTACTGTATGTTTAATTGCAGCACTCTGTGTTTACTCGGCTCTGTTTATGAGGTTTGCATGGAAGGTCCAACCACGGAACCTGCTTTTGTTTGCGTGCCATTTCAGCAACGAATGTATGCAAATCGTTCAACTTGTCAGGTTCTATGACTACCAGTGAGTGTCGCAAAGTGTGCTTTTATTACAAATGTCTGCTTTCTTTATTCTAACAAATATAAATGTTGTACAATGCGCATTAAGCTGTGTGAATTTATTGTAATAATTGCAACCTTTATTTGCTATTTTTTGACGCTGTTGCAACCACTGTTTAATGCTTTTTGCCATTTGTACTCTTTGTGCGCTACGTTCCTAACGTAGCGATGAGGAGTATATAACATCAGTATAACATTGAAGACCGACCGACCAACGACCGACCTCTGTTCCTGGAAGAGCCTTCCTGGAAGAACTTCAAACGGCCATAGATAGACGCATGGTCACTACGGACCATCCATAGGAAGTCAAACCCTGTGAGTCGAACGGTCACGTGACTGATGATGTCATGTGACCCCAAAAGATCAAACTCGTGACCCCATTATCTTTGACGCGCCATATCTCCATAACAGTACTAGATAGACGCATGTTCACTATGGACAAGACCATGCATCTATCTAGCACAGTTATGGAGGTATGGGACCTCAAAGATAATGGGGTCACGAGTTTTGACCTTTTTGGGGTCACGTGACGTGATAACGTCAATTGTACGTTTGATGCTGTCAACCGAGGCGATGCTGTCGGCACCGCTATTTGTGGTGTGAAAAGAAAGGAATCAAAAAGCAGTTAAAAGAATACAGGAGAAAATAATGCACATGAGGAGTACATTAGATTGGTCACAATCTAAAATATTTCGTGTAGTATTCTGTGACTCGCTGTGGGTAAAATTTTGTGAATGAAACAGAAGACGTACGTTGTGTGATAATGTTGTTTTATTAGACGATAATTTTCATTCACTGCTGGGTATTGCCATGTGGCAAAGTATTAGTCGTAGATATGAAGAAGTTGGTAGGACCCTATATCTGAGCTTATCGACTTTTCTTGTCCTTTTCTGATGTATATCACTTTCTTGATCCACTGGTATGACCAGTAGCTGCATAACCTATATTGTGCTAAACTTTGTCTGATTTTTAAAAGTAGGATGAGAAGCATTGGTTTTCCATCTTACATCTGATGAGCCTATGCTGTCTAATTGCACCAAATTGTACAGATTTAATCTTACTTTATCTTACCTCCGGGGTTGGCAGGGTGTTACGTTGTATCAGTTTGGCCCAATGTGCATTCTCGAGTTTAACCATAAGGTTACAGGAAATGGCTATGAAGCCATGAACGGCTGTGAAGCTGTAGACGGTAGTAAAGTCGAAATCGGCGTGAAAGCCGAAAATTAACCAGTGCACAAGCACTGATAATATATCTGCTCATTTTTGGTCGGCTCTTAGTGGGTTTTTACTTTATAGATTTTAGAAATCTCTCAGGTGATCGGAGCACAAAGCCCCACCACCATGTCGAGGTGGCCGACCATGGTGGGGACAGATATTAACTAATGTTTTCAAAAATTTTTCAGCAATGACAGTAACAGTAAAAAGCATTTATTGGTATTGCAGCCAAAATGGCTGAATTATGTAGAACATACATTAAAACATCACAGGCACAATAAAACATAAATGTTTAATGCCACTGATATATTAACGAGTATCCAAAAATTGCTAAAAATTTATTAAAAATCCCTTTTGGAGGGGTTCAAGGTCGTTGAAGGTCATCCATGTTAATAAATCTAAAAAGCCTGTCATTAGTGCTTGTTATGATAAGCAGCATGTCTGTACCAATCTGCAACCATTTTCACACTATATGAGCCAATAACGGCAAAATGACGTCTTTTTAGAGGGGTACCCCTGTTTGACACCCTCGTTTGAAGGGAACCCCTGCACCTAGGGGCATGAAATTTTGTCACGATAAACTAGAGACATTGAGGCAGCCCATGGTGAAGATTTTGTGATTTTAGCTTGCACTGTTTCGATCAGTGCCAGGGTGTGACGGACAGACGGACGGACGCCCAGACGATGGCTAAGATGGGTGAAGCATTCTGTTATCGCGCGTAAAAATACACTGAAAATTTTGAATAGAATACGGAATAAAAGAGTTTAAAAATCGCTTTGTGTTTGCTTTAGTATTTTCAAAAAGTTTCATGTTTCTAGTTTTGCATTAATGTCTTACTCTAGTGGTAGTAGACAGTTAAGACAGCATGTTTCGTTCTGCATGTGTCGAATAAAAAACCGCCGAGTAAGTTCCACATGATGACTGTAGAGTGTGTCGACACTATTGATATATTTTTCCACTATTTTTTATAATAAACCTAGGTCTGCATATAATAAGTGTATGAAGAAAATGTTTAACTACACATGGCACGAGAGTATGTCTGGTGTTCTTTTGGAGTTGTCACTGCCAACGTTAGATATTGTGGTCCATAACTCATGTGTTCTTTTTGCTAAACAGTGTTCTAGGTCAAGTAATAAGATTGTTCCGTGGTTTTCAACCATACATGTGTATTAGTGTTTTTTTTTTATTTTTTATCATTTTTTATTGTACATTTGTAGTTGCGTAGTTCTATAGACCTCGTATGTCTGAATTAAACTGGATTGATTGATTGATTGATTAATAGTCAATAACGTTTTATAGTCATAACCTGGAAGAATAATGTTCATCGCTCGCTTCTGCAGTGACTCCCGAATGTCAGACTGAGGCACGTTCAGGCTGGAATGCCAGACTGGACTTGCATATTCAATAACTGGATGGATGACTGTGCAGTAAAAACAAATTAGATCGTTCGTGGATTTCCATAACTGGTGAGCCATCTCATGCTTGGCATGTGTATGCCATTTCACATTTTCAGTTTCCACAGCCACTGTATCTAACAAAACATTTGTTGTGATTCAGATATCGACAGAGTCCAGAACAGCAAGAGGAGACGAGATGTTATTACATTGAGAAAGCAGAAAAGAAGCACCTTGCAGCAGAGTTGAAGAAAGAACGTTCCAAGCTCTTTTAGCTCAATTAGTCATAGAACATGTTTGCAATATAAATAAGCTTACTGGTCTGTTTTTGTTCATTTCCAACCATACCCGGTATCTTAGCTTAATTTTTGTTACTGGTAGTATGTATATTATTATTGTTTACTCTGGCAATTGGCATTGTTTAGTTACAAGTGTGATTCACACTGTCTCACAGCTTTAACAACTGATAAGTATTAATTTACGCAATATTTTATTGACTTTGTAACATTTTATTTATTTTCTGTGTGCTAGTTTGTACTAGCATTCATTTATATTCATCTTATCTTGTCCAAGTAGAAGTCAAGGCGAGGGAGTGTAGTTTTCCGATGCTGTTATTAGTGCCTGTAAGATCTCATCACTGAATTCCAGTCTAGCTCAAATGTGATTTCCAGTCATTATAGAGTAGTTGCATTAGTGAGTGGCTAGTGGGTGACTTGTCGCTAGTCCGAAGGGGCACTACCTAGTCTGAATTTAGTCAATTTCTGTTTTTTTTTGCCACAGCCAGAGGCCACCATATCCAATGGCCACGGTAGCCACGGTCCACCGCAGCCAAAAATGCAATTTAGCCCTGTTCCTAACCTATCATTAACCATTACCCTATCTATAACTCTCGCACTGTTTGGGCTATTCCCCTTTGGACTAGTGTACTGTTCCTGGCTAGTGGATTAGTGTTAGTATTCAGTAGCAGTTTGGTAGCAGGGTTTAGGATTCAGCAGTTGAGGCAGTCTCTTCTTAGGTCAGGCTTGTGCCCAGTATTCCAGTATCCTTGTTTGAAAGTCAAGATAACACATTATTCTTCCTTCAGGGATTTGCTGATCTGCAGGTTTATAACTGTCTTTTTTTGTGTTGGCCAAATGCTATTTTTAGCTGCTTTCTTCAGATCAATGTTATTGCTACTTTCTGCTAATTTATCTGCCACCTGCATTCAGCTTTTACCCTTGTCTTCTCCAAAAAATTGTTATAATACATCATGCATTATTTTACTTTGCCTTAAAATGTATGATCATTATTTTGTGAAGAGGGATCTGACAGCACAAGAATAGACATAACGTTGTGTGCCTTAGTCTAGTCCCTAATTTAGGTCTTAGTATAATAGTACTGTGCAGTACTTTTTGTTGTGAAATTTTTCTTATTTCAGTTGGGGTTTAAATTGGAGAACAAATTTAGTCTAACTTAGAGATGTGCAATGATCGCTGCTGTTTGGAGTTTATTCTGTTGGCAGTAGATGAATGGATTCCAACTTATTAACCGGTGCTGGTTTCTAACATCATGTGTACTGTTTTTTTTGATCCAAAAATGCAGCTGAAATTGAAACCTGTTTGAATGATTCCATTAAACAGAAACAGTGATGGAAATTATAAATTTAAATATTGTTTGATTCTTCATCGTGAGGTTTGCTGTCGTGTGTTTAGTTATACAGCTGAACTTTGCTTAAGTGTTGAGATTTAGTTTAGTGAACTGAAGTTGTGTCTGCTTTGTTCAGTATTGAACGTGTGTGTATGTGTGTGTGTGATCTCTGCTTTCAGTCAGTGATTTAAGCTTTCTGTTGGCTTTTTTGCACGTTCAACAAGAGTTACTTTCACTCAGCTACAGAAGTTGTTTAGTGCTTTACCTTGTAATGTCAACTTTTTACATGTTCTGGAGTGAATTTCTCAAATGTTCACTACATTGCTGTAGTTATGCACGAATGGTTGACATCTGCAGTTTTTTTTGTTAAGTTTCTGTTTTCATATATTTCTGAAGTATTTCCCCAGTATTCCCTTTGTTATATGTAGTTAGAAGATGAGTATTGAGATTTTATTTGTTTGTTACTGGTATATTTTGAATTTTGCATGGGAACATATACATTAGTGTATAGTTTTCTAATCACTTTAGTTACAAAAGTTTCATTCCAGTCGATCTTTCTGTAAAGGTTAAACTTTTTGTTCCGTTATTATGTGTATGTGCAATTTTGCTTGCAAAGGCTGTCCCCGAAATGATGTATACTGTGTCAAGTGGGATGTTAGTCCCTACTCATTCACTCATTCGAGCATAATTTATTTATAACCTAACAGTGTGTAACACTGATGCTTAAGATAGATAGATAAATAAATAAATAGATAGACATCAAGTGAGTAAGTAAATAACATGCTTGAATTTGATGCTGGTGATCTGTTAGCACATGCTGTGTATTGAAATATTTTGCTTACTGAGTTAATTGCTTGGTTTAAATTTTCCACATGTGTACTTGGCATTTTTGTGCTAGTTTTGTTGATTTCCAATCGTACCCGGTACCTTAGCTTGATTTTTGTTGGCGTGTTATTATCATTGTTAACTCCAGTAATTGGCATTTCTTGTTGAGTGATTCATGTCTTGTACACAAGTTAAGCTGTTAGTTATATGGCATTGCAGGGCATTCTCTTTCACACAATTCACAGCTATATGCAAACGTGTAGTTGACTAGTTTTGTTGTTCATTAATACTCTGCCGTTCATATCACTTCATCGCCAGACTTGTAGCCAAGGGGGGTTTGATGTGTTTTATTCAACCAGCCCGTTTCCTGTTATCTGGAACCAGGAAATGTTGCAATAACTAATTATAATGTTACCAACAGATGCAATTTTCAAGATCAAAATGCATAAAATATGTTTGCAGCTGTGGCTTTGCCCCAGACCACACTGGGGGAGCTTACAGTGTGCTCTCCCATCCAGTGTCATATCCAGAATCTCGATGTAGGGTGGCACTAGAGGGTAGGTATGGGGAGGTGTCTCCTCCCCACCAGAAAAGTGGTCTCTGGAGGGTCTGTGCCCCTTTCCTAGAAATTTTTCGGATTTTTTTTTCTACAAAAATTAGATGTTTTGGTACTATTTTGTGTAACCGAGTAGGCTTCTATGAGGCGGATGTGCTCCCAGTGCCCCCTCTCTTTGTGGCTAAGCCATTGCTGCCCTCAGCCCCCCTAGCCTTACTAGCTGAATTAATGAAAGGTTGCTTCATGTCTTAGGTGCCGTAGTCGACCCACCCCTGCTCCATGGAGAAGTGTGGCTATGTGTTTGACCACTGATTAATCATATCTATTTTATGGTTTTAAGGTTTAATATTCAACAGTAATTTAATTTAACAAAATTTGTAGGCATACGTGAGTTTTTGTCATTAACTTCTGAGAAACTGTAGGCTTTCTAAATGGAGGAGATGCATATTTCTGGACCAAAAAAACACCGATATTTGAAAGTGTAGCATCAGCATTGTTGTCATAGTTGTAGACAATGGTTTGTTATGACTGTTGTTGCTTGGATGCACAGCATGATCATTTGTGTCTTGCTAATTTGTCATAGTTTGGGACTTAAGGCCCTAGCTTTTTTGGTTCCAAATTTGTTTTTGATATCATATTTATGAGAAACTGTACACTATTGTTGCTTGCATATGTGTCACTAAGCAACAACTTCGGTCATAGTACAATCATTTATTGGCAATAATTAGCCTTTTAGATGAACAGCTTTCAGTTCCATTCTGATACAAAATATTCTGGGTGGTAAGCTTATTGTGTCATATGAACGTATAAGTGTAAAGCTATCATTTGTGGGTGTTTATCAGTCTGTTAAATTGTCAACAGCTGTTCTAAAATGTATGTTGACTGCATGAAAATTTATTATTTAACTGGTACATTACATTCATTACATTTCTGTTGGTTATAGTTATGTTTATGGTGATGTGTTTAAGTGTTTTACTAATCAGCAAGTGAAATAGATTTGATTAATACACTGCACTGTGGCACCGTTGTTTATTTAGCACTGATTAATACTTTGTTTATAACTCATCAACTCGATCACCCACGTATGTTGTGATTGCCAGTCATTTTTGTATGTGAAACAACGCCATTACAAGGACGCTGATGTATTTTTCAAATTTTATTAGCTCTAGCGATTTCAGTTAATGCATTAACCTGCCCATATCACTGAAGTAAGGTAACAAGAAGGCCACTTAGGCTAGCTGTCACTAAGGAAGGCTGATCATACCGACTGGTCACAAAGAGAAAGCAATCACCCTGAGATGTGACTGCAATTCCATAGACGTTGTGGTTATAACACTGCTCTGGGACAACGATAATAGCCTATAATGTACGGTGCATCACGAGCCAAGTGTTACATGTTGCATTAATTATTTGCTACCCGTTTAGGTTATGAGAGTTGTGTGAGGGTTGTACGGGGTTCAATTTAATTGGTACCACAAGATAGCCCATAGATGTAAAAACATTTTTTATGTTTTTTTAATAAAAGTATAAAAGCATTTTTAAAATGTTTTTTTGTTATGTTTTTATTTTAAAAATGTTTTTTGTGCTTTTTAATGTCATGTTTTTTGTTCTTGTTAAATCGTTAGAATAAATTGCTACAGATGTGTTTAAAAACTGTTAACGTGACTACTATAGATGAGTATGTACCATAATCACTGTTACATGAAATAAAAATGCCCAAAGTAAAAACTAGCGATTGGAAACATCTGCATTTTAATGTTTTTTATAATGTTGTTTATAATGTTTTTAATAAAAGTATAAAAAACGTTTTTAAAATGTTTTTTTTTAAATTTGCAAATGAATGTTTTAACATCTATGGGATAGTTTATGGGCAATTCTATTTGTTTAGACAGTTTTTTTTCAGTAAGACTTACTGTTTAGCCACAATACGTACGTAACAGCCAGACAGACGACAGCTTGTTTCATAGTCACGACCGTTAGTACGGTGGGTAAAAAAGGTAGGTCGACGGCTCGATTCCGGTACCGGTACTACTGCTTCTCACGTCAAACTGTAATCATTAGCGCGTTACAATATCGGAAGTGGTAGCTTATTGGCGTAAGCTAATGATACGGTAGCGCTCTATGCGGCCATCCATTACCCGTAAGCTACTACTCGTTTTTCATCTCCCTGAGGGTAGGAGACTGAGTTGCAGTAGCTTCTCGGGTAACCTTACTTATTTATAGGACCATAGATAAGTGCAACTGCGTTCGTGTCATTTTATCTATGGCGTAATGGCTGTCTTGTTTACGTGTTTGTAAATCAAAATGCTTTCAATTTGGGATCAGGTAACTGTTATTGCTCGTTAGTGAGTGTTATTGTTACGTCAGTAAATTTTGTACGAATTTAAGTCGAATGACGTTATTTGCTGAGGGGTCGGGTAAAATGCGAGGTGCGAGGAGGGTATAGTGCGGTATGACTAATTACCGCAACGGACCCTGCTCACCTTTTTAGCTCTTTAGCTTTTTTAGCTCCAAGTTTGTCCCACTTAAGGTGTTAAGGTGTAGTTGTGACCTATATGAGTTCTATATGAATTCATAGAAATCTGCATTAATTAAGGAAATATTAATATTTCCTTAATTAATGCAGGTTTCTGTTAAATGTTTATACGGCTTCGTTTTGAAATAGGCCTCAAGCAATTAGCACCCTGGATATAGGCTACATGGCCGCGTTCGCTAGGTCTAGCTACTCACGGAACCCCGTGCTTTGACGTCCAGCGACGTATGCAAGGATGAAGCTACATTACCCTAGCAGGGCACTGAGGGCAGAGCCGTCATGAAGACGCAAAAGCAGACAAAGATCACCAATATAAAATTTGACCGCATTAGTAGGCAGCACTATGCTATTGTATTTAATAAAACACGACGGGCGAGGCGGTCGTCGACGTTATAAAATAGGCCTAAAATGCAAATATGCCAAAATTTTACTCAACAGAGTAAGTCTATGCAAAGCGACGCGCAGAAACGCAATTTAGTGAATTTAATTAGGCTTGGGCATAATTAGATTCGACTGACTGACTGTAGGATTTTATTTACATTTTGTTCATTTACGGTCCGTTGCGGTTCATTGTGGTAATTAGTCATACCCGGGTATAGTGCGAGGGTGCGTGCGAGACGGCACGCGATTGGTCGGCTATAAATAGATTCCTCGCAGTTTACCACCATTCTGGGCCAAGGGTTACCAACCTGTCCTCGGATCATTGCGTTCTAAATTACTTTATTGCACACTACTTCGTCTTATTAGTCGATATCCAAAACAAAATTTGCGGGTTTTTGCTTAATTTTTGCTCATGAGCGATTTAAAGTGGCCTGGTGTTACCGATGGTGAAACACAAATGGAAATACGTGCTTGCGTGTATGACTGTATGTCTAAGTAAAACAGCGAAAACTTTACACAACAACAAGACAGTCAAGTAAACAACTGTTCAGTGTGCCCTTCTGAATCTCTCTTGGAATTTTGCTGAACCCAGGGTTGCCTTCCTGGCTGCATATCAGCTCCGCTACGGCGCTACACACTCAATATTCTGTGTTGTTCGGACAGTCCGCTTCTGTCCACTGCCGACCTTTTGAGAAATCGAGTTCATCTTGTCAATTTTGCGCAGAAGATTTTTAACAGAACTGATTGTTCAGTTCTTGTTAGGATACTCTTTACAAATGCGTTTAGCGCTGCATTCCTTTTGTTGGCGAACGAGTTTGATCGACGCTTTATCCTCGTACGTTAGATGACGTTACATTGTTTTCCCCATCGTGTTTCCTGTAGAGTTGGGTTGCTTTCATTTATTTTATCCCATTACAAAATTATTGAAAATATTTGCACAAAATTTGCACATGTTACTCAGAATTGATTATATTTCAACGTGCGTTATTCACTTTAAATGTACATTACTCTTGGAAGACATAATTAGCTGACATGTAGGGGTCGGTTTTTTATGGCCCACTCTGTATATATGGCTTACTTGCTGGGATACTGGACTGTTTTATTTTGCAGATCAAGTTTTTTTGGCTCCATTATTCGTTTAATTTTGTGCTTTCTATTGTGTGCAAGACTGAGCTGGCTGCTTGCTATTTTTTGAACTTGCACTGCACTACATGTTAAGACTGATAAATGTGAGTGATTTGTGAATTGTTACGTAGATAGGAGCTGAGTCTTGATGTCATACTCAACGTACGGCAAGACTTCGTCGCAACCTGCATCCAGTTCGGGCAGTGGCACTCCATTTTGTGATGTTTGCAATCTCTCGTTTAAGACTGATCAGGTTTGTTCATGCTCGTGCTTTTATAGTCAGCATGCCATAAGGTCATCACAGGCGTGCGGTAGCACAGCCCTGTGTTAATGGCGACCGGCTAAGTAAAGGGAGAATGGCAAAATTCGACCCCGCACAGATCCGAAACCCCTCAACCGATCGACACAAAATTTGAAACAGGTAATTACGTTGGCGAGATGACCCCCCGTGCAAAATTTCGTGCAAATCCGTCCTTTGGGGGCTTCTCGGCAAATG
>Ga0209367_1009602_pt1 | contig 13076 bp, 10 predicted proteins | sample WorMetLIZISLAND2_FD_187412 | JGI IMG/M metagenome (GOLD analysis project Ga0209367, IMG submission 187412) | Marine gutless worms symbiont microbial communities from Max Planck institute for Marine Microbiology, Germany - Olavius geniculatus... ... | reverse complement strand
CATCATATTCGTTTAATACATTAACTTGACAGAACGCAAGCATGTGCACAATGTAGGCCTAACATACAGTAAATATAAGAGTTTAAAAAAAGTCCACAAAACTATGTACAAATGCGGAAGATGATTGCTGTCCACAAAAATGTTTCAAACAAACACAAAAACGCACTTTTGTGCAGGAAGAGAAATGTTTCAATCAGTCAATCACGAAGTAACGACTTACACAAAGTAACCAGTGGTTTCCAAACATAAAAGTTTAAAAAAATCCAACTAAAATTGCTAAAGATGTTTTCTTTTTGTATAATGTAAACGTCGAATAACGTGACTGTTTTTCACACAACATATTTCGCTAAATCCATTGCTTCGGTACTGATGTTCAGCTTTTTAGTTTTTTTTGTATTTTTCTCATTTTACGTAATTTAACTCGACGTTTGTTTAGGTAAATTTTGTGATGCTCGGAGTGGCAATCTATACGATGTGTCGGCACGCCCACACCAGCGTTCAGGGTCGACAGATGAAGCAGAAAACTAAACTCCAAAACATGGCGTAAGTACTTTCTCCTTGATTTTTTTACATTTCTCACATTTTCTTTCATCATAAATATTTTTCACGAACACCGGCACTGCATGGCGGTAGAAGTAACTTTAAATACAAAATCCGCTTTTGTTTTTATCATTTTTTGGTGTATAAATGATTTTAAATTACCGTCATTTTCATATTAACCGCTTAACGTTGATTAAAAAATTAAAAACAAAACGTTGCGAACTTTGTCTAATACGTTCAAACGCGTCTTTGTAAAGTACCGGTAAGCGTATACACTGTAATATGCGCCCCTCCCGCTTAGCTATGCTGCGCAGGCCTTACACTAATTCTGATCTTTAACCGTCTAAAGTGGAAATTAGCACTCCTGACCTGAAAAACGTTTAAACTATTTTGGTGTTTTTCTACGGTTTTTGTTTTCGAGTTAGAAGCCGGTGTGGGACGGACGGTCGGACGGACGGGCAAGGTCCGTAATGTGGCCTATTCAGACGGCCGCATAAACAATGTAAAAGTTGCTAAACCTTTATTAGAAGCGTGTTGTGTAGGATGTGGCTGAAAGGCGCGTGTGTATTGGTCGTATTGTTGGGTCTCACCTGGCTGTTTGGACTTTTCTACATCGATACGCAGTCGCTCTTCATGGCTTACGTCTTCACGACTCTCAACAGCTTGCAAGGACTTTTTGTCTTTGTCTTTCACTGCCTTATGAGCGACAAGGTCAGCCGTAATTAATTGTGCTTTACTTGTAGTAGTAATTACTAGTTGTAGTAGTGATGGACGGTGGTAGTATAGCAGTAGTAGCACTTGTATTGATGACTTGAGCAAGAGGAAAATTTCAAGACCAAGCTATAATTAATGTTCACATTGTTATCATTTTGGCGACAACGACTGATGATGGGTCGTAAATATACTCAATATCCCGCGGTATTTACTGCGACGGCGAAACGCTTATAGGTAAACCGTCTTGGTATAATACAGCCATCCAGATCAACTCAACCATCTATCCCTCTGGGGTAGGTGAACTAAGTACTGGCTTGCCTGGCTGGGGTTAAGTCAGAGGTAACACTGCAGTGTGTGTCAGATTTTCATCAGTCAGTAACCAACCGGGGTTCACGGTTGCTGGGACCGGTGTTATGGAACACTCTGCTAAAGGACATAACAACATCTCAGTCACTTTCAAGTCTCAACATTTTGTCGCCACCTGAAAACGTGGCTCTTCAAAAAGTCATAGCCCTACCCAGACATCATTATTTAAGCATGCTGTTACTGTTTAACCTAGAAGTAGCTTTGCTATAAGGCCTGCGATTGAGTGATCTCATACGACAGGTGACGCTCTGTAGCTTTGAGGTGGGTAACCATGAAGGGCTATACACACTTTTAACCTCTTTTGTCTGGTTGTCGCAGGTGCAGAAGGAATATCGCAAGCAGATCTACCGGGCGGCCTGGCTGCCAGAGTCTGTCAGAATGAAATACGGTAAAACGACAGGCACTGTAGCAGCCACGACGGTACCTAACCAGACATCTTCGTCTACAGGCAAACTCAACGTTAGTAACTACTACTGTTGCTACACTGAACTAAGCTGAATTTACGTAGGTATTCACGTAGACTGCACTGCGATTTGTATTAGGTCTATTGTGTAGGATACTCTGTGTCCGGAAAAAAGTAACCCCTTAAACATCGTACAATATAAATGTTGAATCTAAAGAAATCTAAATACAGTTTTGCATATTTAGTCAGCAATAAACTTCTAAACCGATTACTTAATTTCGTCAAAAAATATTATTTCTTAGCAGAGTTTTTCTTAGTTGTTGAATATTAACAACAAAATATCTCCGTTACCAATATGACATTACACAAGTAAACCCTTTTGTTACTGTACATTTGCGTAACTCTAACAAACAACATTTGATTTTGGCAAAATTTTACATCAACAATGCATCACCCATTGGCAATCAAAGTGTTAAATTTCTGTTCAGTCTGTTAAAGCAAACAGTAATTAGAGTGGTTTTTGTGAGGTTACCCCGAAACACTTTAGGTTAAGGTCTTTGTGTTTGACGTTATCCACAAAGACCTGAAACTGAAGTGTTTTAGGGTAACGTCACAAAAGCCATGTAGCTATTGTTTGCTTTACAAATTTAACTTTAAAATTTGGCCCTTTGATTGCCAATAAATGGTACATTGTTGATGCAAAATTTTGGCAGAATCAGTTGTGGTTTGTTGGAGTTACGCAAATGTACAATAACAGAAGGATTTGCTTGTGTAACGACATATTGGTAACGAAGATATTTTTGTTATCGATATTCAACAGTTAATAACTCTGCTAATAAATAATATTTTTAACCGAATTTGATGATTGCTTTAGCAGTTTATTGGAGATTAAGTGTACAGAATTTTATTCGGATTCGTTCAGATTTGACATTTTTATTGTACGATGCCTTGGTGGTTACTTTTTTGGACACAGTGTATAGTAATGCATCCTCATGTGGTTTGAGACACAAGATACATTTAGTCTATATTCTGTGTGTTTTGTGGTCAGTACCTGACTAAGATCTTCCGCAGTCGTAGTCGGAAGACGCCGCCACGGTCATCGGTACATCAACAGAAACAGCACGACTCCAACGATCTCGCTAAAGGTTGACTGGCCGTCTTTCTTTTTTTTGGCGAAATTACTTTAGCGCAAGCAATTTCGCTTTGGCCCCTATAGCTACTCATTTTCTGTAGCATGGTTTCTCTCTCTCTGTCGTCTGTCACATTTGTGCATTTTGCTTAAATCGTGTATTAACTATAGTCGTCCTTACATCAGTAAGGACAGGCCATTATGTTTTACTGCTGATGTTATTTTCACCGCATAATATCCGAGGTCTTTCTGCGGCCGCTCTACGTGGTCAGAAATGGGCCGACGTTAAAAACTAAGTGTCAAACTTTGGGGGTCTTTGTCTGAAATTTGGGTCACAATTTTTTTTCATGGAGCCACGTAGTGCAGTTATTATGATTACGCTGTTTAGTGCTCCGAGGTTTAGTTTTGTCGTCGACTGTTTCTGTCTGTTCGCAGACCATGCCGGCAACAACCTGCATATCGTAGTGTCCAGCTCGCCTGACGACGCTGCAGGTTCGTATTTTTTGTTAAATTCTGTTCTTTGTAATCGTTTATTTTTGAAAGTCGATAGTAGCTAGAAACGTGCGTTGGCCTAGTGCCAACATTACAGAGTCTCCACATGGCATAATCTCCGGCCGTAGAATCTGTACGGATACTGATCCTCCGGGGAGAGACATTTCAGGGAACGGTCCTATCATATTAGGACACCGGCATATTATGCGGCAGTCCACGTATAGGTATTTGATTTTTCCCGTTTGGCGTAAACATGGTTTGACATAATTTAAAAATTTCGGTTTTTTACCTTTTGATTTTACTACTGTTTAACTAGTCAGCACTGAAAATTGATGTTGATGATGCTGATGATGGTGGTGTTAGACGTGGAGCTTCGTTGCAAGAACCAGTCGGCGAACAGTTGCAGCAACTATCGTCGCTGGACGGAATCTAGCGCGTGCGACAGTACAACCGAGGACCCCAGTGCTTACCTGGAGAGCCAGACATTCTGTCGCATCCACGAATCTGAGTTTTTCACGTCTTCTGGTCTGTCGGCTATAGACGACTCCATTGCTGATGCCGTTGACTTTGGACTGAAACCATTACAGACCTAAGGGTAAAAAAAGTTATCAGTGTGCATAGGCCTAGATATTCGTGTGAACCCGTTTCGATTCTCGAGTGTCACTTGCCATATGGAATCAGACACAGACACGGGTGAACGTACCCAGGCTTAACTCCAGCCAGACAAGCCAGTACTCGATTTACCTACTTCATAGGGATGGCCAGGCTGAGTTGAACTGGGCGGCTGGCTACGTATCGTATCAAGATGGTTTATCTGCCCAGACAATCGCCGTTACTCGGTGTGGAGCAACTACGTGATCGGACACAATATGTGATCTCTAGACCACACGCGTCACCGTCCAAAAATATTTTCCATGCTATGTCTGGCAGTCTCCCTTCCTCTTATGATTATTTTTTTCTTTATCATTTTTTTACTGTTTACATGTGGTATTCCCTCATTCGTTCGCTACAAGTGTATAAATGTGTTCCAGTTTTACCTTTTGCATGTCGGTAGTTATGTTAAACGCCATTTAGGCCTATAAACGTTCCATTACGCGTTTTTCACAAGACAACAATAGATAAACGTTTGTTAAAACTATGATGGCATACATACATATAGGCTAAGCCTACTTTATTCTACGCTAGTGCGTTAGTAGTTTGCTGTTTGTGTTTTTGTGCTTTATTGTTATACAGTATTATGTGCACAATAGTAAAAATTGAATTATTTATTGTTTCCGCAGTGCGCTTCAAAGAGCAGCGTGTACTTCGTGTGTGTAACGTAGTATCAAATGTTTCTTTAAAGAACAACTGACAGACTGAAGTTTGTGTATAGTAAACAAAACAGAGTGGAAAAATCAGCAGCGTTGGGACAGCGCAAACTTTCGTTAAGAATGGTCCTGCACCTGGCGAACACAACGAATTTAATACAGCAGCTGCATATGTGTGATCCGACCGAAATTTGTCTGCTTGATTCCGGTAATTTTTGGTCGGTCAAAAACTCAAAATCCGTTTATAAACTGTCGATGTGCAAAGAGTTACTTTTCGGTTATTTGCTGGTGGTAAAGAATCTTGTATTGTGATGCGGAATGATCCACAAAAGACTCCGGATCGTCACCAAAGTCTGGTCAGTTTTTTTTCTTTCTCCTCGCCATACCCGTCCAAATTTCGTTAAAATTCCTTTATGGGTTACTGTGTTGAGTTATTCGGCAGACGGACAAACAGACGGACAGAGCATGTCACATAACCTACTCTCTGTCTTCGTCGGAGATAATGGCGATTTCACTTCTGACAACTTTGCCAGAATTCTCGAAGCTTTCCTTTAAACAAAATTTTTAAGCCTTTCCTAATAGGCTAAGATCTTCCTCAAATTTTGTTTTAAGATGTGTGGAAGATTCACATCGACCTTTTCGGGTCTAAAAAGCCTTCCCAAGATCTTCTTGAGAAGTTTCGATAATGCGAGCTCCGCTCTGTCTCCAGCTGAAGATTTGTGCACTGTGCAGAAGAACTGACTAAACCGAGTATACGGAAGCGAAGCTGTTAACGTGATCACGCGAGTTAGTAACCAAGCAGCAGCGCCCGGCCGCTGTTGGTCGCCGCTTTGTGACGTCACTTGCCACGTGATTTCGCACCTGTCCGTCACTAGGAGTACCGTTGGCAACCAGGAGGTCACAGCAGACAGGGCAGTGCGCTAACCCGGCCGTTTCTGCGCGACCGGTGGTGCGTAGTACTAGCTTACACGGACCGGAAACCGGCGCGTCCGAGTTTAGTTGGACCGGAAGTGAGTCGAGATGTGGTCGGGTAGAGTCTTGGGTCGGCGGTGACGGTTTGAAGTGATGGCAGAACGCTGCCTGAGCGTGTAGAGCTTCTACCGAGACGGCTTTGATCTCTCGTCGACCTCCGACTTTTCTGCGCCTGCACACATCGTTATCGTCGTCATCGTCGTCGTAGACGGATTTAATTTAACTCGGCCCGAAATATGACTGGAAGTGACGGTGCATGAGTGCAGAGGTGATGTCAAGTGGAATTGTGACACAAAAGACAAAAAATTTTCAAGAACAACATTCAGAGTTCATTTTAGCATCATTCGCACCCGTTACGCTAGACAATGTAAAACTTGCGACAAAAACTTTGAAAGAAAAAAACAAAAAAGTACACGCAAATCGCACGAGATTTTGTTTCAGTTCGGTTATAGTTTAATCCCGTATACACCTGTATTATATTTGCGTTATGAAAACAAATTTAACCGCCAATTACATGTCGACTGACCTGCGAATGTAGACAGCAAACAGAAGACTAATGGCGACGTACAGAACCACGACGAGAGCGACACCGAATATAATCATTAACGACATTCCTGACATTGCAGCATATTTAATCACACGTTGATTAATATATCTTAAAATTGTATCTACCTCAAAAAAGTACTATTTTGATATAAAACTAGAAATACGTTCTGTGGAACGAGTTATCTGTCCCATTGCCACGTTTCAGCGATTGACGTTCTTATACGGGCTTACATAATGGTGCATGCATTTCCGTAAGGCCAGAATAACTAATTCAGCGTAGATGTTTACAAATGTGGTTTCAGCGAACTGCAAGTGTAAGGACACGTTTATGAATTATATAAAAGTTCAACAACGCAAAGAAATGCTATCGGATTTGTGTTAACAACTGTCACCTGAACCTGACAGGTGAACGCCCCCTCCCCCGCCTTAACCCCTGCCAGACAGGCCGGTGCTTGATTTTTCTTCCCGAAAGGGATAGAAGGCTGAGTTGACCTCAGCGGTTAGTTATGAACCGAGGTGGTTTACCTGTCCGCAGACAGTCGCCGATCTAAGTATAATCGTCCCGATCGGGAGTCGAACTCACAATCTCTTCATCGCAAGTCCGTGTTTTTGCCATGTCTGTCACCGGCTTATGAATTTATACGAAGACGCAGGATTATCGCTCGTTCTTACCGAGTGGTGGTAGACTTATGAACTTGACAGATGTGGTCTTTATGACATCGTCACTGCTTGTACCTAACCACGCATTACACAAATTATACTAGCGTCTACAATGTGACTCTAAAAGTCCACAATATAATCACCGATTTTAAAAGTTTTTTTCACTGACATATAATAAGCCAAATTTGAAATAAAATAACTAATAAAGATCGCACGGCAGCTAAAGTGTTTTTCTGTACTAGGCCTACTGTATGTTGTGAATTAATATTAATAAGAGAACAATACTTTAGCTAAGTGTTGGACCTGATTATAACCAGTGCAATGCAGCACACTTTTTGTTTACACAACATTCGTTTTTAAAAACGAGCACTCCACCGGGTAGTTGCCGTCCATAATTACAATATCACATTGTGTTTCAACGATTTTCTAAGCCTTTATATCCGTGAATATTATTACTAATAAAGGCATAACCATTATAAGAATTTCTGTTTCACGACGTCATTGGAAAGTGCGGCACTACATAGCTATAGAGGTCAGGATTATATCCGTCCGTCCGTCTGTTTGTCACACTCACACTCGTGCACTGTGCACAAATGGCTAAAATTGTCACTATTTTGCAAGCTAACGTGTACTATTTATTATCGTTTTAGGGCTATTATTTATTGTTTTTTGAAGGGGACGACTATTACACTTACCGGTGAGTAAATCGCTGCAGTTTGCTGTCGGACCAGTCCAGAGGCCATGTTGACAGCTTAACTCAAAACTGCCGCCAGTTTCATTGCAGCCAATCACGAGCCGTCCTGCGGTCACGTGCTTGATGTAAGCCGCGCCATCTTGTATATCAGTTATGTCGTATTCGCTGCAACCTACCACTGCATGATCGGTTGAGAACTCGCATTTTATACGATATCTTAAATGGCATGCTAAAACAATGATGTCTTACGTTTAAAACAATTAGAGATCTCAAACTTATGCTGATAATAGGACAGTACCTGGCGAATGGACCTACTAGAAATTGCATGTAAAATAATGTAATAAATAATTAATAATATACGATTAAAAAGTCTAGAATTTAGTCCAGAATGTACAACAAAAATCCGTATCGCCATCACAATGTAAACACTTCTTTCTTTGGTCATGCCCGAGTAGCCCGACCTCTCAGATTTTCATCAATATCCGTTGATATTTGTAAAAATCGACAGATTTAAAACCATAATTTGTTTTCGGCGGAGGCAGACACAGACGTCAGACTGACAGAGTTCAATGCATAACGCGACCTCCTAGAGAGGAGGGCCGCATATAGCTAGGACCCCAAATTATATACTGTATTAACTGTAAGCTAACAGTCTTCCAAATACCGTAGTTGGTTTGGGACAAACCAACGTTAACTTCGAACAGTATACTCGTATTAACATTTGAAAGGGTTACTAAAGACATCTTTTGTTCGGATGTTGAGGTCGCGACGCATTGCGACTAACAGGTACCGTTATATTTCAAGGCTCGACACTTTGCACTGACATCTGAAAGCTATTTAAAATGTTCCAGTTTAAACCGCATTGTATTGTATTCGTAATTTTGTACATACATTTATATATTTTACTAACTTACGCCACAGCAAAACCTACCTTCATAGCGTATGACGTAACGAGCCGACGTGACGTCATTGCCTGAAGCGGAAGTAGAAACAGGATTACGTTGTGGCCAAGCGGCCATTTGTAGTCGTACTAGGTTGGAACGTGACGTGTAAACGTGTTGGTGGCGGTAGAATCCATTCAAACCACACACGACCAGCCTTAGACCGTTCAACGGTTCCGTTATTACTGCATACTCGCGACACTTGTGCTGTATGCCATAAAATGAAGTTACATCGAAGTACCAAAAATCAAAAAAACAAAAGATAAAAAAACGACTATAATTTTCACCAATAAAAACGCCACTGAGAGCACAAATTAGAGCGTAATCAATTGAGTAAGTGATTACAACGTACTTTTTAAAAAAACTTATAAACATTTGTGTTAAATTATCGACAACTTTTTTTTCTTTTGTCATCACAGATATAAAATAAAAAGCACATTCTAACAATAGCGTCGTTTAGATCGAAATGTACTTATAGATTCAAAGGCGCAGAAAAACTAGAATCAATCAAGTAAAAACTTACTCTTCGAGAAGACGACTGGATAGCAGTTTCGGCATTCATAGTCACGTGACCTGTGACGTCACTGACCGTGGACGAAAAGTCTAGCAAAGTTAAATTTAGCCTTTGTCCCGGACTCAGTTTAAACTCCAGCAGACAGGGGCTTTTACTGCAAGCATTTTATAGAAATTTTAGCCGCTCCAAGATCAGGACAAAAACATAAACTTCTCTTTAGTCTTCTCGAAGAAGTCCTCGAGAAGTCGGTTATTAACTGGCTGCCAGAACGGACTGAGTTTGAACTCTAGTAGACAAGGTGCTTCGGGTGTCCACGGTCTGGCTTTGGTCGCTACCTGTCCGGTAGAGGGCGGTGACACGAAGCCTGTTTGTGATTTGATGCTCCAGAGACCTTCGCTGCCGCACGCGCTAGGCGTCGGCGTTAGTACTAAACACACAACAAAACACATCAATCGATCAATTAACAGCAGAGCTATTTCAGGATTACAAACAAATAGCTACAAAACTATGTCTGACCGGTGCCTAATTACTGTGACCAATGTTCGTCTTTTCGCACGTTTTCGTTGTCGAGTCAGGAGCTTGCACGGGACAGACGGACAGACGGACGGGCGAGACCTGTAATGCGGCGTCCGCATGAGAACACGACGACAGGCATACTACCTGGAACGCATCGATATGAAGCGTCGAGATAGGAAGCAAAGTCCGGAGGACAGGGTCTTGTTCGGACCAGAGCTGGATTTGAGACATTGTAATTAGTAAGCAAATTTTTCTTATTATTATAATCGTGATTATTAATGTCATATTCATTGCGACCAGTGCTGGATTAGAGACGCTGAATTCGCAAGAGTTGAGACCGGAACATGCCGCATCGAGATAAGACATGACGTCCACCGAACAACCGAGATGACCATAGTTCTTGGCGACATAAAAAACTACACGACAACGTCTCCTAATTGTACTTTTTTCTTTCTGATTCGGGTTCTAACTGTAGTTCTTGGCAACACATCGGCCGATTTGCATGCGGCCGAACACCGCCGATTTGATGATAATCATTTCTCGAGGTAAACACTGAGCAATAAAGGATTCTGTGAGACAGTACATCTTACCAAGTACCGGATCTGTAACATACATACATACGTGTATTTTTATTTACAGAAAAAGTGTTACAGCCAATAAAATTCAGCGCATAAACTAAACAAAAATGTCAACACATACAAAAAAAGATACGAAAAGCATAAATGCACAATTGTATTACTGGTACAAGACGAAAGCAGCTAAAAACAATTGGCAAACCACGCATGCAAGGTGCACAGTTAAATCATTCTATGCAGTTAGTAAGCCTAAACAAGTGAGTAAATAGAACGTGAATAGGTCACTTCATTGAAAAACCTTTAATGTATTACCGCAGAACCTTTTAGAAAACACATTGAAAAGTGTGTTCGTTTTACTCACGGCCTTAGATCAGCTTTGAAACTCGGGTTCATATTCGATGTGAAAATGACAAAAACGCTTTTAGACCTTTCTGTATGGGCCTATTATAGGCGTTTAGCTTCCTTCCGAAACCCGATGTATATGCTTCTCCATAAAGAGCTAAGTAGCTATAGGCTTTTACAGCTGTCGATGAGGCTATACAGCTTTAAGACTTCTAGAGCTGTCGGTCCAGGCGCGCGTAGAAATAAAATACAAAAGCTCGAAGCACGGAGGCCCTAAGAACGAGACGCGGGGTAAAGAATGGGGAACGGGTATTTCCCTCTTTACCCGACAAAAGACTTTGGAAGCATTGGGAGTTCCCCGGCGAAGTCCGAAAATAAATTTAACACATTTTAATTTTACAAAACAGTTCTGGTTGAACGACAACACAGCCAGCAAGCGAGGAATTTTTTTCACTTCATTTGTTTTTTTCCAGATTGGGTTAAAGCCAAAAAATGGAACAGTCCATCTTAGATATAGCCTACCTTAGATAAGTGTAGACTAAGACCAAACAAATTTTTGATTTTTTTGTGTGTGTGACTCGAATTTTATTGAAAGTACTTTGTGTCAATGGGCCATTTTGCTATTTTTGCTTTTTCCAAGGGGCAAATGCTCCCTCCTGTGGGCGCCCATGGCTAAGTGTGTGTTGCTTTTAGAAGTTTAAAGGCTAAGTCTATAGAGCTAAGTAGCTTTTAGACTACGCATGCGTACGTCCTGTCTGTCGCTGTCGGTGTCGAAAGTTCAACGGGAATTGCTGGAAAAACCCGGAAATAACCCGAGTTTCTAGCGAGCGCGGAAATGAAGTAGTAATGAATGCTGAGGAGGCACACATTGATGGACTGGATATTACGCAGCTGCATGCCATCAATAGACTGACTACTAGGCACACGCAGCTTTTTGTTCGTTTCTTAGTCGTGCTCACTGCACACAGTTCTCTCGTTGCTAATGCACTGTATGCGGCCGGCGTAAGTTCGTAACAAACCGCATTACGGGCCTCGTCCGTCCGTCCGTTTGTTTCTCTGTAAATTGTGAATCGTTATCCAGGATTTTTTTGCCATTACAAAATAAAACTTATTTTAAATTTTTACGCGTTAAACGTTTAATTATACAGTACCATAACTACGAAAGCATTATACAAAGTATAGATACAACGACAAACATTTGAAAAAAAACGATAATCAGAAAAATTAACCAGTTTAGTTTGTCCGCAAGACTGGACAAAACAAGCGGTTACTAATTGTGTGTTAGCGTGTTTCTGACAGCTGATAGCTAAATAACTGTTGTTCAACAGGAACACGCATTAATGATTAATTAGCCTGCCCTGATCGTTAATATCTGCAAAGTTAACTTTCAGAAAATGTTGATTGCGACCACTTCGGTCGTTGTTCGTCTAAACACCGCACATCACCGTGCGTTGATTGTTGGTTGAGAACATTGCGTGACGATTGACGCGTGGTGTTGCAATAGCTAATCTTTTCCCGGAAATTGACTGAAACCAGTACCATTGCGGCCAATACTTAGCCGCAAATTCTGTCGAGAGGCAGTTTTCTTATATTCTATTTACTGTTGTAGGCTTAAAATGCAAACACAAACTTTATTTGACTTCTAGAGGATTCGTTGTACCACATCCTGCAGGCCTAGGCCTACAACAGATTGTACAACAGATTGGCAAAAATCGAAAGCCCACAAAACATAAGTACAACATGTTGTACATCACGCATGCTCTACAACTTGTTGGACAACAATTCCATAAAAATTAAAACAGTGAAATTTGCGCTGTATTATCCAAGAACACGATCTGCCGATTTCACAAAAAAATTAAGCATTTTGTTCGCTGAATACCGAATCTCAAGCAGAAGCTTAATCTTGGCCGAGGATTTTAAGTCAATGGTTTCGTGTGACGTCATTTGGCAGCAGGATCGTAAATAAAAACACATAAGGCGATGTTCGGTGCAACAGTGGTCTTGCTATTTAGTTTAACTCTGTCTGTCTGTCTGTCTCAGTCTGTCTTTGTGTATGCGTGTCACTGTAGAGTTTGAATGATTAGCTGCCAGACATTGCATATAGGCCTACCAAGGGAAATGTGTGCGCAAAGAAACACTTTGTTACTTTAGACTAACTTTCTCCAGAGAGTGGAATCAAGTACTAACAAATCAATGTGATTTTTGTTCACGAAAACAAAACAAACGTTGTCAACAACAAAAAATGCACTATTAAAACTAAAGCCAAAAAATAAAGAAAAAGAGAAGAAAGTTGCGCCTCTTCGGCCATATCTGCAGAATGAACGACAGCAGAAAGATAAAGACCCTGGTGTTCGGAGTGATGGAT
>Ga0209367_1009601_pt1 | contig 13076 bp, 6 predicted proteins | sample WorMetLIZISLAND2_FD_187412 | JGI IMG/M metagenome (GOLD analysis project Ga0209367, IMG submission 187412) | Marine gutless worms symbiont microbial communities from Max Planck institute for Marine Microbiology, Germany - Olavius geniculatus... ... | reverse complement strand
CAGTGGCACGAAATTTTGTCACGATAAACTAGAGACCTTGGGGCAGTCCACGGTGAAGATTTCGTGATCCTAGCTTGCACCGTTTTGATACAGCTCACGAGTGTGACGGACGGACGGACAGACAGACAGACGGACGCCCAGACGATGGCAAAGACGCGCGAAGCATTCTGCTTTTGCGCGTAAAAATTGAGCAGTTGCGTTGGACAGTTGCGACAGTTCGTATCGATTTAGTTCAAGTGCAATAATTCACAGTAACAATTCTGTGGCGTCCAGACGCAGAGTAGTCGATCAGTATATCCGTTGAGTGACGTCATATGTCGTATCATGCTTTAGTCGACGTTAATCCGTCGAGCGCCAGGTAGAATCGCGTTTATAGCTACACGATATTTTGAATTTTTGTTTCAGCCTATTTCAGTTTTATCGCATTGTTTCAATTCCTTTTTGTCGTATCACGACAGTTTTGCAATTCCAGTTGACTCCCCGAATTGATGGTCATTCCATTTGCTTGCTGGCCTATAGCTAATTTTTGGGACACCTTTGGAATTTTCAAAGGGTCAAAAATAATAATACAATGGACGTTTCCATATAGTGTGAAAGAAACAAATTCAACATTTTCATAGCGAACATCGCGGGTTTGACTTCTAAGCGCAACCAGTGACGGATTCCGAAATTTGAAATAGGCCTAAGGGGACAGTGAACGGAAGGGTTGGGGTGGGGCCAAAAAAGTATGAAAATCTTATGCAAAAATAATGCATTTTTGTGCAAAATTTTAACTAATACTTCGTGTACACGATTGAGCAAACATCGAGCAAACGTCAAACAGACATCGCGCAGGCCTGATGGAACCCCCCTCTGGCTCAAATGTAGGCCTAGGCTTAGCCCACAGCTGATCACGTGTTATACAGGCCTTCCAGTTACAACCCGCGCGCCCTCCTAATTAGCATGCTAATTACCATAGCTTGTCGAGCCAGCTGGATGAATGCTAGCAAACACCGAGCAGACGTCGAGCAATTAGCACGTGTATTGTGAATACATTTGCTCGACGTTTGTTCGATGTTTGCTCGATCGTGTAAACTAGGTATAAGATGCATCCAGTCAATAGAGGGGCGGCCGCCTTTCCCGCCCTATAGAATCCACTACTGATCGCAGCACATGCGCGTAAAAACATAAGCGCAATAAAATCGGACGGTTAGAAAATTACTTTTGGCACTTTATTCGGGCGTATTTTTCTCACAGCGGTTGCTGGTGCTGACGTAGGTTTACTGGCGTTTTATTGCTTTTTACATAAATGTATTGTGTGCGTTTTCAGCTGTGTCGGTTAATAAAATATGTACTGTGCAGGTACGGCCGGCCATTCATCGGTGCAGTTACAACATGGACGAACATTCAGCCTCGTAACAACGGGGTCGAAAGAGTAGCCACGTGCTGAGTGAAAATTATCGAACTCATCTCAAATAGCTCATTATTTAGAGTTGAACCAAATATCGATATTGAAACCGTAGCATCGTACCGGCGGTTTCTCGGTATCGGTTTTGTCATCGTTGTCATCATCATCATCATCGTCGTCGTCGTCGTCATTATCGACGCTTTAAAAGCCAGGAAAAGATCCGCTGTTCCCATTCCGGAGTCCAGACGGTTTCCGTCTCAGATTATCTTTATACCGCCTACGCTTGGTCGATTTCTGCCGGCAACCTCATGGAGGGAATCCCGGCGGCGTGCCGTGACGTCACAATGACGTCGTCGTACGGGGACGCCGCCGTGCGTCACGTGATCGATTACGTCATGAGTCCGGCGACGCTGGTGACCCACCTGGCCATGTTCTGCCTGCTGTGTGGGTTCTTGGTGGACGGGGGACTGCGACGCCGTCAGCTGACTTTGGTGCTACTGGGTGAGGAACTGTTGGTTTATGGACTGTGGCTGGCAGTGGGGCACGGACTCAGGGCACCGCTGGCGATATGGATCTGTGTCCTCGTCTATGAATCTATCGTCAAACCGCGCATCACATACCAGGATCGCGCCATTCTACTCACCGGTAAACAACTTAGTTTTCTTTTCAGCAACATACCATATTGTTATTATTTATCTTCCTATTATATTTATTATGCTGTTATCTTTATTATTACGGGTCTTGCCCGTTCATCTGTCCGTCTGTCGCGTACGGACTCTTAAACTCGAAAACAGAGACACGTAGAAATCAAAATTGGTGCGAACATTTTCAACAACAGTAGTAATCGATCTTTTTGCCAATTTTAAGCTCTAGATATTAAGGTTCAAATAGCCACATAATATATTTGCACTTGGCGGACATTTTGTTATTAATTTGTCAAGTTTGTTGGCATTACGAGGGGCCCTGTTAATTTTGTCATGTACGTCTTTACAGTTCTGGACCGGCGGTGCTCTCCAATCACCATATCTTTTAGTTCCCTGCAGAAAAGGTGAATACCTTTTCTTGAAATCATAGAATTCGCTTGTTACCCCATCTACATTTGCTGCTTTGGACATTTTTTTGTTAATGCCAGAGTAACTGTTTGAAATGGCATCTAGTGAACATAGCAAGTCACTAGACGGACATTGTATACTAAGATGCTTCCACACGGTGTTTCATAAAAGGGACCCCTTTTTGTTTTTTTCATAATTCACTCAAATGATCATCAATTTACACCAAATTTTTATCAGTTGTAGCCGAAGAAATACTTATTCAAAATATTTAAACTAAATATGGCAGTTGATTAAATATTTTTTTCTGCTAGTTGTGACGTAATGCTGACGTCATAATATGTCGTGAGTACAAGCTTGCTTGTCTAAACTAGTGCCGTCATTGCTTCTCTACTTCGATGGTGAACTTAATCTGGTTTGCTAATGAAAAATGTTTATCGTTTCAGCACTGAGCAACATGTAGACATGAAATCAGGCATCTTGCGATCCAAAAACGCAACCATTTTGCAACCTCGGTGTGCTAGTGCACTGTCTTGCTCGAACATGTGAAAGTCCAGCTATCCCCACAGACATGGAAATGCGATCGCTTTGCACGTTTTTTTTGTGGCTGCAACTGTAAAACTTTAAAAATTTGTCATTAGCGAACCAGATTTTTCACCATCGGAGCACTGTAGCAACTGACAGCAACAGTTGAGACTAGCAAGCTTGTACTCGTGACATATTATGACGTCAGCGTTACGTCATGCCTAGCAAAGAATATTCAATCAACTGCCATATTTTGTTTAAATATTCTAAATTACTATTTTTTCAGCTACATCTCTTGAAGATTTCATGTGAATTGATTATCATTTGAGTGAATTATGAAAGAAAGAAAAAGAGGTCCCTTTTATGAAACACCGTGTATAGCAGCAGCAGCAGATAGTCAAGATGCAGGCGTGTTTACTACCAAAAAATCAGCAGAAAGACTGAAGTTAAATGTTTTATACACAACCAGCTGTGTGTCTCTGACTCACGTAAACATGCCCAGTTTGCAGACTTTGCTACTGTGCTAGTCTACTGCTTCAGATTGCTCTGCAAGTTAGTGTACTCTAAAGCGAAATTGAACGTTACAGAATACTGGCATATTGCACACAAACTGCGGCCAAAAGATGTAAAATAAAACATATTTGTAACAGTTTTGAGAATTAGTTTTATTTTTTGTTCATGATCACTAATAAATAGAAAGTGCAAATAAAATTAGAAAGAAATGTTTATTTTTGCGTATAGCCATGCTTATGGCAGACCGTATAAGTTGCTGTCTCGACGCTCACAAACATTACGGGCACGATCCAGTGGTCAGTATTGTTGTTGCAACCGACTGCTGCAACTGTTGCTGCAACGTCGCTTACGTTGCAGCTTCATGCTGTAAAGCGTTTAGTAAATTAAACGTGCAGCCCATTACTAGTTAGAGTACTCGTTACTCGTTACTCTACTAGTGCTGACAGATGCTTGACAGAGACTGTCAGGGCATTTTTTTCATTTTCACCATTAGCGCTTCATCTGCGACGTTTTGTATCATATCTTATATCTGCCACTTATTGCTATGCTTTCTGTATATGAATCAAGTATAGAGATGTGCTGCATAACGGTTTTTAATACGGAGGTAACGATATCACCGCGGTGTCGGTTTTGTGAAAACGGCGCTCTGCATGTCACCGAAGTTACTTTACGTTGGGCCGGGTTAGTACTGAGATATGTGACCGTTAACGGGTGTACCATTTTGATGTGTAACCAACAATCTTAAGCCTCGCCAACTCAGCCTGGCCATTTATCCGTGGATATACGCGCGAAGAGATGGTTTTAGCGGCCATCGCCAAAAAAGTGATAAGTTCTGTCTGGGTTTTGAAGGTCGTAGGATTAAGGTCGCTTTAAGGTTAAAATATCTAAGTATATTTTTAATAAGAGAAAGTATTTGCTTTTATTTAAAGCTTGGGCATCAGACTATTATGATTTTGTTTTGTGTTTATCGGTACTTTCATCATACGAAATGTTTTAAACCATCACTAGAACTTGCCTGAAGATTTCGACGAAATTAGCATTGCCGTCATTTTTTTCGCTGTAGTATGTCTGTTAGCACGCGTCATTACGCTTTTTGTGTTTATCAGTCTGCGAGTTTAAAGCAATCTTCTTATCATCGCAATTTTGCATGTTAAAGACGCTGCGTTTAGTAACTTCACTAATTACGCGATGACAGAATAACATTGACTCCGAGTTAAGATGTCTGGATTCCACTGTCCCGAGACTTTGAAATAAAAACGCCAGATATCGATTCCGTAACTTAACACGGCACTTAGTCGGCAGTTTACATGATGGATTTAGGGCAACTGTTCGTTAGCAAATTTCGTCATTAAAATTTGTTGATTATAATGTAATATTATTTGAAATATACAAATAAACTAGAAAAAAACACGTCGGCTTATACTCACATGTTGTGCCGCCATACGGATAGAGATAGGTTTTTCTGCACTTTTTGTATTCGACTTAGGTAGCCGTATCTGACAGACAGACAGACGGACAAACGGACGAGAACCATAATACGGCCTATTATGACGGCCGCATAATAATGGCTGCAAATAGCTGTTGCGGGAGAGCTCACTAGGTGGCGCTGCTATCTGAAGCACCTGCTCAACGTTAGATCTAATACGTCATTATCTTGCCGCCCTACTGTCGCCATACATGAGCAGCGCCTATATTTCTTCCGGCGGCAAAGACTAACATTGTGGCGTTAACGACAAGACCATAAATCATATACAGCAAAGCTATTTTTCCTTAGGTTACTGAAGACACGAGCTCTGGCAAAACGTGGTTCAGACAGGAAGTGTAGAATTGCATGTAAAATAAAACACTGTTTCGCACAAACGTTTTATAGGGGGGGGAGGCTACGTGGTTCCATGCGTATGCAACATTTAGCGTCCGCGGCTTAATACCGATAAGTAACTAACTAAGTAAGTAAAAGGTAAATTTATAGGTTATAGTGCATTAAAGTCAGAGAGGCTATTGATTTTCTGCTTACATTTACATTAGTAGGCCCCTGCTTTTAAAAAAGTCTTAAGTAATCGTTCAAAAATAGACGGCGTAAACAGGATCACGCCGATGTCTCGGTAGTGAGTTCCACGTTATCAGACTGGCGACAGAGAAAGTTGAGACGACTGAAGACGGTTTTGCAAACTGCTATTTTACGTCGTAAATTATCACTTCTAATCTTCAGTTGTTGCAACGGCACACTTTTTAATGCGCGAAACACCTCTAATCTGGTGACTGTGTCGAAGTGTCGGGTCGTTTATCTGCGACTGGTTTTACGCGCGACGAGCTTTCTGACCGGTGTCAATCAAACGTTTTTGTTGCTTCATCCGTCACGCTCTGTGAATTGCCTTTCAACACAGAGCACATAGTATACGGTAGGCTTACCGTGACAGATAGCTCATCATCTAGGCCTATAGACTATACAGCAGACAACCACACTGTAGGCCATTGGTCGCCTTGCGCCTTCGTGTGCAAGCAGAATTTTGTAGGTCCACTCCCAGAACGTAATGTGTGCTGGAATAAACTGACAGCTTTCTCCCAGTTTTCCAGAGCAAATCATTCATCATAATACTATGCGGTGCATAGTATTATCTTTCTGAGACTTTGGCGCTTTATAAATCATTTACTTACTTACTTACTTACTTACTTTATTGTCAGTTGTCTATATGTTTCATTGTTATTCAATGTGAGTAGGCCTATCACTTTTTAACTGTGTGATAATTAATATGCTTTCTTAGAATTACTTCCTTCGAACCATGATTTACTGAAACGGTAGCAGAAACAAACAAAAATACCAGCAAATAAAAAATAGAACAATAAAGCACATGCGTTTGCACATTTTAACGAACTAATTTATGTCACGAGACGGACAATAAGCCTAACTGTCATGATGGGCCGACCGTATCGCGTATATCCAAAGGCCAGCGTCCAAATTTCGGTCGCGGAAAGAAAGCCATTTCTCAGAGTGACTGCAGTTCCATACACGTTATGATAACGCAGTTATATCAAACGCTACAATCAACGCTAGGATACGGTAATTCGGCGCACGTGGGTGATGGCTGCAGGCAGCAAATTTCCATTCAAAATTGCGGTCAAACCGCTGCAGAGTCATGGTTACTATTGACTGCCTATAGGAGCATTACTTCATCCAACGATACCATCGCCGACCATCTACGACGTACCGTTTAGCCACAATACGTACGTTACAGACAGACAGACAGACGACACATCGTACCCAAGGCTCGACCTAATGGTCGGCCGCAAAGCAAGTAGCAATTATTGTTTTAGTCACTTGCGTTTCTACTAGCATTTCACATGCGCTTGACACAGTAATAAACGGGTTGGCGGCGTGGCGTAGCGGTAACGCGTTGTGTTCGATTAACAAAGTTGCTCTACACCGGTCCGGATTAGTACTTGGATGGGTGACAGCCTGCGGGCAGTAAACCATTTCTGTACGTAATTAACCGTGTAGGTCAACCCAGCCTTCTATCTCTTGGGAGTAGGTAAATCAAGTACAGGAATTGTCTGGCTGGGGTTAAGGCGGGTCGCATTCACCTGTGTCGGGTGGCAGGTGATCCCATACGGCAGGCGACGCTTCGTAGCTTTGAGATGGGTTTTCTATATAAAGAGCTATTATACATTACCTTTAACCTTTTTAACCTTTTACTGTTGCTGTTAATTTTATCTGGTGGTTTAGATGTGGCGGTTCAGGAGACTCTGGAGCAGCTCGGGGTGGAGTTTGAGTCGAGATTAGATGAATCGGATGCAAGTGATGCTAGGCGTATCATCAGCTGTGTCGGTGTACGGGTTATTGCATTCGTCTGGTCCAGCGACTGGACACTCACTGACTCACAACAACACGCTCACAACTGTATGTGTATACTTTCTTAATCATCATTATTATCATTTGCTGCAAGAACTTAAGTAATTTGGTAAACGGCGGAATGGTTCTCGTCGTTTTTTTATTAGCCAGGTGGCAGCATAGTACTGATAATTTGGCTGCGCTTTGCAACTGCATGTTTTGGCAGGGTGGTTTGACATTCAAATCTTTCCTTTTCTTCGGGCCAGTGACTCTCATCCGACGCAGCAAGAATTATTGGTACAGCCTCCCACCGAAAGTGACGTCTTCAAAGTGCTTGCGAACATTTAAGACTAAACTTAAAACTCACTTGTTCTTCTCTGTTTTCCACAGTTGTCTGTAAAGTGACTACAGTGTCATTGGCATTTTTTAAAAACTTAAATTTTATTATATTATACATTGTGTCGTTGGATCTCGCAAAATACACGCCAAAATGGTATTTAAATCTGTCGAACGCTATAAGCAAAATGTATAAAATATTGTAACAGATAGACAATAAAAGAGAGAGAGACAGACCACGCTACGGAGAAATGTGTAGCAACAGGCGTAATCGCTTGCGCTGCGTGAGTTATTCTGTCTATAGTTTTTTTGCGGTGAAAACAATGAGACTGTTGCTTATTGTCGTGTGAAGACTTGAAGCTTGAAAGCATCAGCGAAATATCAGAGACTTGTTCCAACAAGATCATTGACATTCGACTTCGCGCTCTTAACGTTCAGGCAAGGCGCGCCAAGTGCTCTGCAGACTTTTTATGATATCATATAAATCCTTATGTGCATTTTAACATTTATTCCAAATTTCTCTTCGTTGTTTATTACCTCTATATAGCAGTGCAAATTACGCAATTTCGACTTTCCAAAACTAACTACTGACTGCACTAGACCTACTTTTTATCATGCTTTGTCTTGCACTCCAGTTTACTTTTATCTTTTTTCCGCTGCACCTGAAACTTTTCTGGCGTTACTTCGGATAAAACTAGGTTTTCAAGTTCTCAACGCAGAACTTTTAAAAGTTGTTAGAACGGGATTTTGTTTAAACTAATCAACCGATTAAGAAACAACCACCAATCACGTGCACAAAATGACCAGTAGTTTACAAGTTGTTTAGAGATTAAAAACCTATTTATAATTGCGAACGCTATCTACAATAAATAAAAAACAACATTAAAAAATTCAAAAATCAGTCAAAAACACTTGCTGTTAGAGTAATGTTTTAAAGTTTCGTTTAAAAGACGTAGCGTCAGGTAGTTGTTGAAGCGACGGTGATAGACTGTTTCATACGACTGGTGGAGCGCAGCGTATACAAACGCTCGTTGGGCCGAATTTCAGGGTGGTAGCCTATAGACAATAGACAATGCTGTGATTTACACAGAAGCTAATGGCCGAGGTGGTTCCTGCAGTTGCTGCTGTTGCTGAAGCAATGGAGTTATTTCCACAGTCGAGCGAGAATCCATCCGCAACATCTTCCCAAGGCCGTTGCACCTGTCGCTAGTGTGATGTATCCGAGCTTGTCTTCCAAGCCGCTGCCTTTGCTTTGCCTCGCCTAGCCGCCGCAGCTCGTTCTTAACAATAGGCCGCGGTGTTTTGTCTGTAATTTTTTTTGCCGGAAAGATAGTAAATAATTTTATCCTCTCCGGTTTCCTCGAAATATTGCGAAGTGTTAAGTAGCGAACGTAGAGAAATGTAGGCAGTCAGCACGGTCAGCAAAAGTTGGGGAAACGTGTGTAGGAGATAAAACACTGCTGTTTCAATTATTAATTAATCAGTCGATTGATCAGAGACTTCTACAGTTGCCTTAATAACAGAGCAAAAATTTTAAGGTGAATAGTAATTTTTTTAGATTAGACGATGCTGTCCGGGCATAACAATCTGAAAAGTCAGTCGGTTCTAAGACGTTGACAGGAGGTTAAAACTAAAGTTCTGACATCTGGTTAGGCCTATGTCCTTTGGCAGAGTGTTCGAGACATGAGGTCTAGCAACAGCAACCGCGAAAACCCTGCATGCTACCGATAGGCCTACATTGTCTATGTAGCCTGACGGGCATGGCACCAGCAATAGGCGAAATATAACGCATTGCACTGCTAGTTTGCTACGGTTGTATTAATTACATTTCTGCATAGACTCAGTCAAGAATGTGAAACTATACACGAGTATGCCAGCTAGATCATTTTGTTCTATCATACCTATGTGTACAGTACACGTGATACTTTTGCAAGAGTTCCGAGAGGTCCCCTCAGCCGTCACTTGTGACAGGAAATATCCAGATATTCTGAAATAGTTTTGGTGAAGGCATAGCGTGGGGCGGTCGTGGTGGTATGTCTGCACTCTGCACACTGCTGAATCACAATGTTCGCTATAGCGCCAGACAATGGATAGGTTAGCCGTTTTATATACCGCGGTACCGGTATCATTAGCTTGTGCCAATCAGCTGCAACTTCCGAGATATTTCGGGATAGTTTGGATGTCCAGGAACGCTGTATAACAGACATCTCGAGATCGTGTACTCGTTACTGCTGTGCGACCGCCTACAGTTTGATGAATAGAGTTGTGACTAAAGCAAATTAATCCCAAACCGCCAATACTCGGTACACAACGCACATCGATGAATTGATCAATCGATCAATTCCTATTTGCTCAAAAAACAGACACAGCCGGCGTTTACAGAGTGCACATCAGCAGTGGCGTCATGACCCCTGAGCAGGGGGCAGTTGCGGTGCCCTTCTCTCCCCCCACTAAATTATAGTCTGTCGGAAAATGTTATTTTTTTGTCAGAAAAATATATTTAAAAGTACAAAATTTAAGGCTAACATACACTATTTTGAGGGAAATTAGGGGCAATACATACTTTCGTACGTAACGTTCAGTTAAAACGTTCAGTTCAGATAATTATCTAAAGCCTATTACTTAACTTTGCTGAAAATGATGATGTTCGTTCAACGTGGTGTTTTTATTGTCGCACGTTGTACTGTCCGTAACTTCGTATACATACGAAATTAATTCGAATATTCTATGGATGCGGCAGCTGACAGACGAAATGAGAAAATGAATGATGTAGTATGCAGTTCCGATGCGGTCTTTACAGTATTTCCGGGCGGGCTGTAGCTATAATGGGGCGGATTGATAAGGACAGGTGTCAGATCGAAGCAAGTATTGGCAATGGCAAAGCGGGCAATGCTGATGCAAAACACACGGCGCCGCTTTTATGTTCAACATAACAGCAGATGGGAATGCTAACACATTTCTATCGGACAATACAATGCAATACAAACAAGCTATCAATCTAGGCGCCAGGAAGTCGCTATAGCGAGACTACTCGGAATATGTATATGAGACGATAAAGCAAAAACGAATAGATAGCGAATAGACCAGCTGAATATTATGCGCTTTTATCGACCCATGTTAACTCGAATACAATAGAACATAGATCTACTGGAAATTACTAGCGTCGGCTTACTCCCCCCACTTCAAGCTTGCCGCTTTTCGTTTCGGTTGGTTTCGTTCTCGGCGCCTGCGGCTCCTCGACTGCCACTGACCGGACCAATAAGTGGAAATTGTTTCTTATCTACTTTCAAAGTATCTACACCAATATACTCTGCAATTGTGCAATTTTGAAAGATTTTATTACTTCCCAAATTCGTCGCTACATTAATTTGTGAATTATAATCAGCTTCAGAACAACGAGTTACAAGCTAACTATTAGCATTTTAAAACTGATTATTTCAAGACGCGTTTAAGATGTGATGGGATCTTTGACAACTTTGTTTTTCAGTTTACAGCCGATTTACCTCGTAAAAGTATTTCAGAAATCGGCTAATATTTGATGAAGTTACAGATGTAGTAATGTCAGGGGCTTACTTTTCATGGATTACCCGGCATGATATGCAGTCTGCATATTATATAGAGGGGTGCGCTGAAATGGAGGATTGAAAATGGAGGATCGCATTTCAGAAGGTGGAAAATGAGGACTGGGAAATGGAAAACAAAATTTTAAACAGTAGAAAATAGAAAACAATGTTTAAAAAGCCAGGTGAATGCTACGGGTTACTCTAGACGCTAAGTACGAACGTCACAGAGGCAGTAGCGTGCGTTTGAATCCAGACTCAGTAAGCAAATACAATTTTCTTACTATTTTGGTGCTGCATTTTCCGGTATTCATTTTCAGTTCATTTTCAGCTGCGTTGGCTGTGCAGGCTGAAGAATGCCTGTACGTGGTGCTGGAGTGTCAGAAGACGACCGTTGTGTTGATAGCTGACAGCAAAGCACGCCGGGACGCCTGGCTCCAGGCGCTGAGACAACTTCACGGCTTCCGTATTTATGACGTCAGATACGCGTATCCTTGACAACCACTGCCAACAGCAGCAGCAACAGCAGCACTAAAAAATTGCACAATATTTTTTGTTACAATTGTGATAAAAATCAGGTTGGTAAAAACGTTATAGAGTAGATGTACAATGACGCCGTGACAAGCATCGGAAGTCATCACATTAATTTTTTTTCATGAAAAAGTCAGCATTTTAGACTACCGACGAGACTAGTTGAATAGTGAATACTCGTTGTATTTTGTGAGAACATATTGCTCAATAACTGAAAACATTTTCTAAACAAGAAAATGCATCTTTGGCACCCTGATACCCTGTTAGCTTTGAGTCGGAATTAATGATTAATGAATCACAACTATTTATCGTTATCATCCCATGCGTACTTCAGCAGGCTTATAAGATCAAATATAGGCAACAAGCACTAATTAGAGTTCAAAATTTATTTTTAGGATTATAGAAATGATAGTGTATCTGTATGCAGCACATGTTCGAACTTATTAACCTGCTGCAGTACGCGTGGGATTACCAAGACATGCAGTTGTTTCGGTTTCGATTTCGATTTCCTTGACCAATCATGTACTAGCTGGTTGCTGAAGCTGTGTGCCCAGGCTGCGGCTGATGCTGCTGCTGCAGCTGATGAAACTGATAACAAATCATTATCATCATTATCATCATCACTTTCGTCACCGTTATCAACGTCGAAGAAAGTGCCGCTCGGCTGCGAGTCGGTGATTAGAGTTGGGCGGAACGTGGAATTCGATCAGGCAATTGACATACTCGAGCGAGCCGGTCGAACTCCGGACCGAAACTATGCGCAAGAACTGCTCAAGGTTACTATACAAACTTCAATAAAATAGCGACAAAAATAGAATTAAATAGTTACGTATGAGTATGTTCACTATGTTGAATAGGAATTAATATTTAAAAATGAAGACAATATAAATAAGTAGTAAACATTAGACCTATACATAGTGAGGCTTAAGTCTTTCTTATTATTCCAGTTACGACTTGCTTATGAAAGCGAAGAACGTTTTTCGAAGCTTTTTATACTTTAAGCTTAATAGTTACTTCACTAACGATAAAAAATCGTCAATTTTTCCAGTCACTGAATTTGTTTAAAATTCACAGTGACTGCAAAAATTGACAAGTGTTTCATCGTTAGATTTTTTTGTACATAAATCGCGTTTTTTGCCATTGCTGAAGCACTTACTTTTGCATGATGTCCAATCTGTAACAGCGAATGCCTTGTGTCATTTGGTGTTAACACAAAAATGAAATGAATGAATGTAATAATATGCAGACGTTTGCCAACGTGGACGGCCTGCTGCGCAAGTTGTCGCTGAGCATCGAAGGCAGAAGTCAAACTCGCGTTACCTGGGAACAGTTTATGGCTTTCTTCTCTT
>Ga0209367_1009600_pt1 | contig 13076 bp, 6 predicted proteins | sample WorMetLIZISLAND2_FD_187412 | JGI IMG/M metagenome (GOLD analysis project Ga0209367, IMG submission 187412) | Marine gutless worms symbiont microbial communities from Max Planck institute for Marine Microbiology, Germany - Olavius geniculatus... ... | reverse complement strand
ATATATATATATATATATATGGTCACTGAACAGTTACTTTTTACACAACAACAACAACTACTACTACTACCTCCAGCAACTTGCATTTTGTTATTTGCTTAATATAATGGCAAGCCTGTATGTGGGACAGCGAATTTAGTCTACATACCAAATTTCATGCAGATGGGTGAAAAAGCAGTTATAAGTGATGAACGACATTTAAAAATGTGACCACCGCCATCTTGAATTTACTACTTTTCTCGATTCTGGTCACATGATTTATTTCCACTAGCAACTAACCACATTCCTGCGAAATGTTATGAACCTTTTTCAGTCGGCAGCTAATTTGTTATGCTTTGTGTTAAAATACAAAATGGTGGCCGTCGCCATGTTCAATTTATTTTTGTTCGATTTTATGGTAAAACTACACGTAAAACGTCAAACTTAGCTCGCGTATGAAATTTCGTGCAAGTACGTGCAATAGCAACTAAATTATGAGCGATAAACGGAATTCAGAATGGCGACCGCCGCCATCTTAAATTTATTATATTTGTCTATTTTGGTCACACGATCTACTTTTAGTAGCAGCCGACGACATTACAGCAAAATTTTATTAATCTGTGTCAATCGGCGGCTGAATTATTATTGTTTGTGCATAAATCCAAGATAGCGGCCGCCGACATCTTGGATTTTATTTTTGTTTAATATTATGGCATACGTGCATATAGGACCTCTAAGGTAATACACTTGCCAAATTTCGTAAAAATATGTGCAATAGTAAACGAGTTATGAGCGATAGATAAAATTAAAAATGGCGGCCGCCGCCATCTTGAATTTATTATTTTTGTCCATTTTGGTCAAGTGGTTTATTTTCGGCGACAGCCGTCTACATTTCTGCAAAATTTTATTCATTTACGTCAATCGGCAGCTGAGTTATTGCTGTTTGTGCAAAAATCCAAGATGGCGGCCGTTGCCATCTTGGATTTAATTTTTCTTTAATATTTTGCATGTCAAGGGTAATAGGTCAAAGGTCAAGGGTAATACGCATGCCAAATTGCGTGCAAATATGTGCAATAGTAAACGAGTTATGAGCGATAGATGAAATTTAAAATGGCGGCCGCCGTCATCTTGAATTTATTATTTTTGTCCATTTTCATCAAATGGTTCATTTCCTGTGGCAGCCGTCTACATCACTGCAAAATTTCATTTATCTACGTCAACCAGCGGCTGAGTTATTGCTGTTTGTGCAAAAATTTAAAATGGCGGCCGCCGTTATCTTGGATTTAACTTTTGTTTAATATTTTGGCATACCGCCATGTAAGACCTCCAGGGTAATAATACACATGCCAAATTTCGTGTAAATACGTGCAATAGTAAACGAGTTATAAGCGATAGATAAAATTCAAAATAACGGCCGCCGCCATCTTGAATATAAATTCAAAATAAATTTTTAAAAAATTCAAGATTCAAAATAAATTCAAGATGGCGGCGGCCGCCATTTTTATCCATTTTGGTCAAATGGTGGCAGCCGTCTACATCACTGCAAAATTTCATTCATCTACGTTAATCGGCGGCTGAGTTATTGATGTTTGTAAAAATGCAAGATGGAGGCTGCCGCCATCTTAAATTATAATTTTGTAATGTTGGACCACCCACGAAGTTTATTTGTGCATGTGAAATTGCCCTTCAAATTTCGTGTTGATTGAGTGCGTACTTTTCGAGATATCGCGATTCAAAAATTTCGCAAATTTGGTCTAAAATGCCTATTCAGGCCCCCGAAATCATCTTTTTGGGGAGTTTTGATTCCCAAACATTTTTGATCATCGAAATTCCCAAAAGGCGCACCTTACACGGAAACACGCGTTTTGAGCCATAAACGGTCGTGATCGGTCTTCTGGTGTGACCTGTAGGCGTGAGCAAGAATACAAAAAAGGATAGATACAACACAAACGTAAGGGAAAATACCATTTTTACGCAGACCCCCTTCCTGTTGTCCGATATGAACCAAATTTTGCACGTGGGGTGGTATTTTGGATATCTTTCTTAGTTTCAAGTTTCATTAAGATCAGTTGAAAGATGTGGGAGCTGTGGGGGTTGAAATTTCGGCTTTCCGATTGACTTGGCACATCGCTTATACAAGTGCTTGTTGCTGCCGCACAATCCGTGTAGTACAGTTTGAAAAAAACAGAAAACACACTGAAAACCTCTGCTTTACTGAGACTGCACATGTACAATGTTGTTTAATGTACAATAATTTTCAGTAATATCAAACAATTCAAAGAAACCAGTCCGCATTTACCAAGCAATATAGTTCCCTAATGATAACAAAAAATTTGAGCTAATGCCCACAATACGCGCGAAAGCATAGAGCAGTTCCGGTTCAGTAGTTTAGCTGAAAATTGAGGTGTTCACGCTAAGTTAATATACAAATACCAATTTCTTTATCTGAATCGCATACCGGTAACGATAGTTCCGTGGCGCCACTTTGTGAATGATATAGACTTGCGTCGCAGCCCGAAATCGCCAAAAAATACATAAAACCCCCTATTTTGGCGTTCAGGGTCATTCAATGTAATTGAATTCCACGCCTATTGAGAGCCAGTGTACGACTTCCTATTATAGTGATTAATAGTAACCTAGGCTTCATCTCGCACCGTTACTGAGATACAGCGACTTACTGGCCAAAAATCGCAAATTTTACCTATACCCCCTCCCATTTAGCACCCTCGTTCGGGGTGACCCCCTTCGCATTTATGGAAAAGCTTTACGGTTCCTGAAACTAGAGTTTTCCAAACAGCCGACGGTGAAGATTTGGTGATTCTAGCTTGCACCGCTTTTGACTGATCCATCCGTGTGTGTCAGACAGACAGACGGACAGACGGACAGACAGAATTGCGATGGCTAAGACGTGCTGAAAGCAGTAGCTGCTTTCGCGCGTAAAAATGAAATCCATTTCTGAATTACCAGTGCTACAAATAACAGACCAGGTTAGCTTTTTGCTGACATACCAGGTATGACTTTGGCTTTTTGCGTGTTTATTTGTTTTGATGTCGTTTCATCACAGGCGCGCGGTAGCGCAGCCCTGTGTTAATGGCAACCGGCTAAGACAAGGGAGAATGACAAAATTCGACCCCGCACAGATCCAAAATCCCTCAACCGATCGACACAAAATTTAAAACAGATGATTATGTCCGCGAGGCGATTTCCTGTGCAAAATTTCGTGCAAATCCGTCCATTGGGGGCTTCTCAGCAAATGGGTGAAATATAAAAATTTTTCTAGTATATATAATTTTTTTGTTGACCGACCTACAGGTCAGACCGCCAGGCGGATTTTCACGCGCGATGGCTCGAACAATGCGGCTTCACGCAAGGGTCAAACCTTTTTCGGAACCGAAATTCGAAGTTAATATCTAACCCCTGAAAAATCTCCCCCAAAGTCGAAAATTGGGCCCAAAAACGGACAAATTTTCGGCCAAAAACGCTCCTGTATAAAAATTTCACCTACAAACGGCCCCTAATCGTCATTGTAGGCACATAAAAGTTGTATAGTGAATAGGCAATATGGCCTCGGTAATTCCAATAAGTGGTTATTTTGGACCCCCTGCCTACAGGTCACGTGACACGGCGCATGCGCACTGAACTTTTGGCCTTTAACATGGGCAAATGCAACTTTGAGGCTTTATATCTCCGTAACGGTGCAAGATAGACGCATGGTTCCAATGGACGACCAAAATCTTCGAAGCCCTGTATCTCCGTACCCGTGCAAAATAGGCACATGGTCATCATTGACCACCAATAGGAAAGTGCCCACGCCGAGTCCGATGGTCACGTGATCGATGACGTCACGTGACCCCAAAGGGTCAATGTCGTGACCCCAATATCTTTGGGGCGCCATATCTCCGTAACGGTGCAAGATAGATGCATGGTTACAATGGACCACCAATAGAAAACCACATATGCCGAGTCAAATGATCACGTGACTGAAGACGTCACGTGACCCCTAAAGATCAAAATTGTGACTCCAAAATATTTAAGGTTTAGTGTCTTCATGGCCGTGGAAAGCAGATGGTTTATAATTGACCATCAACATGAAAACTTTGTTATTGTAATAAAACAGCAAATATAAATGTACAAAACATCAGTTTATACACTTGTTAACGGCGACATGCAATGAGTAACGCATCGAAAACAGCAAAAATCATAAAAAGGCGATATTATTCAACAGCACATTGACAGTTAGGCGATGTGATGGTGAGTGATATCATCTTTTTATGATTTTTGAAACTGATGTTTTGTACATTTATCATTATTATCACTAGGAGTCATTATACCTTGTAGAACACTGTTATTGTGCTTTTTGAGTTTTGTGGCTTGTCAGCATCGATGTTCTGACGTTGTTCACATGTCACGGTAGACTACGGAGATGGCTGGTGTTCGCCTACTCTGTTTCTGCTCGACGCTGCTCCTCATTGCCATTGGCAGTACCGTTCACTGTTCAATCAGCGTCGACTGCTCCTGGCGTGCCAATAACAATTACGATATCCAAGCCCACTCCGGACGTCGCATTGCGGCAAAGTTTTGCTATTTTATTGATGCCTTTGCATCACTTGTACCCTGCCACACAAACTGTAATTGTTCACTCTATAATTTTGTTCACCGTCGTTATGGGACTCTTTTTCTCTGCACTGATCTCGTTTTTTCTTTTCTTCTTTCGATACAGACATTTTGACTATAACTTCTTTTGAGACATATTCACTTTTTCAGCAATCGGACTATGATATTTATTGCATTAGTTGTGCCGTCTATTATTCATTTACATTTACGAACTATTTATTGAAGAGTAGATGTGTGTGTGTGCTGGTGTGTTGAGTTGTTGATCACATTTCTCGGATACACGGTGGTCATTAGTATACGCTCGGTCACTCAATTTTGGTGGACGAAAATTCTTTTTACAGTGAGGGTGAATGCAAGACAGCTAAATCGCTACTTGGGGTTATTTTTAGTACATTTTGGTTAAGTAAGGTTGCAGATTGTTTTGGTCTATCTCCAGCCATTTCGTCGCAATTCACTCTTGAAATGTGCGCAGCAGCCGAAAATTGTCAAAATTCACTAAAATCTCCTATTTTGGGGTTTAAGGTCATTCAAGGTCATCGATGTTAATATGCCTAAAAGCTCGTCATTATAGTGCTTATTATATGATGTGCAGCATGTCTATGCCTATTTGTAACTGTTTGCACACTAGACGAGCCAATAGCGGCAAAATAACGTCTTTTATAGGAGGGGTACCTTTCGTTCACGCCCTCGTTCGAGAAGAATCTCCTTACCCAGACGCATAAAATTTGGTCACGAAAAGCTAGAGTCCCATGGCAGCCCATAATGAAGATTTCGTGAGCTTGCACCGTTTTGATAGAGCTGCAGAGTGTGACAGACAGACAAACGGACAGACGACCAGGCCATGACTAAGACGCGCGAAGCATTCTGCTATCGCGCGTAAAAATTGAAAAATATACACACTCTCACAGAAAATTTTTCTGTGGATGCATGCATGTGACAGCTGCAAGGAATTAGAGACGAGAGACGTTTCGCACCTTTTATCTTGGACATTTCGCTCCAGTCCAAAGGCTTTTTCGAACAATGAAAAATTGTGATTTTTGTGCAGGCGACGGCGAAAACGGACAACCTGGCGAAGACGAACGCCGAAGACTTGCAGAGGAAGAGTGAAGACGACGTCGTCTATCGTCTTCGCCGTCCGTTTTCGGCGTCGATCGTCCGCAATTGTTTTATAAGGACGAAAGTGAAACATTTAGGCAAGGGGCGAAACGCAAACGTCCAGGGATTCTATTTAGACATCAAAGCAACATCCTACGTCTTCAGGGCGAAACCTTCAGTCTAGAGTTGAAATATCCTAATGCACCTGCAAGCCTGCTAACGGCGTCGTATAGTCGGTGCGTGGTGCGATGTAAATCTACAGGGTGGGCTAAAAATGACCTAACTTGTTTTTGTCAGATCTTTATCAAATCTAGACCAAATTTAATATTTTTTGGCATACTGATAGCCAAGACGATAAAAATATGTAAGGTACACTCATTGTCCACCTCACTTAATTTTGTCACCGCACTACCAAGTAAAATGCAGATACTCCAAATCATTGCGTAATGCTGAGTGGTGTTTTCCGTAAAAGTTCTAAAGACTAAATTAAGCACACAGTGAAATAAAATGTGATTAATTTGGCAGAATTATAAGTTCGGGTAACAACTTGCTTTTAAATTAACAGAATTTATGCGCAAAGTGTCTAAGCCATTGTGTAGACATGATGTCAGGGCTGGTAGCGGCATTAATAATCAACTGATCAAACTGCACAGCACTCATTTGTGGATAAAATGTGTTTTGAGCTCATCAGTTAGCTATTTTTTGTCTGCTATTTTCGATATAAAATATTTAATACCACAACATTATTAAATCCCATGGCGCCTTTTGTAGAATTGATAATGAAAAGTGAGCAATCTGATACTGATAATCACTGTGTAATGTAACAATTTGGGGCATCTGCATTTTACATGGTAGTGCGTTAACATAAATTAAGCGAAATGGACAATGAGTGTACCCTATATATTTTTATTGTCTTGGCTATGTGTACGCCAAAAACTATCAAATTTGGTGGAGATTTGACGAAGTTCTGACAAAAACAAGTTGAATCATTTTTGGCACACTCTGTATACAGCAAGTCTTTTGATTAATTTAAATGAGATGCTTTGCCGGCGGCTGGCCACATGCATTTTAAAACGACTTTTGCGTCGGACCTATAGGCCTACACGTAGCCTATCACTTCTATAGCCGTTTATAACTGTGCGCGTACACACAGCGAGCTATTTCACGGTCATTTACAAGACACCACCAGACATGAAATAAATAGAAAAGGGGCGGGGTTCTATCAAGACATCAAAGTCATTTGAGACTGCAGACAATGTGTGATTCTCTAGTAGCTTATAGGGGCAGTATATGTAGCAGCCATCCAACGGCGCAAGTCTGTAATTACAGTACAAACGCGCCAAGAAATCCGTGAAACGACACCAGCATCTTCATTATACCGATAGACCGAGCGTCGCTGTATACTGGCAGCATATAGCGCGTTTGACGGTAATAGATGGGCTTGCTTGCAAGGTGAGGCGGGCAAGCCACTGACGCTAGTTCGTCGAGGAATACTTTGGAACGTGGTGGACGTCCGACATCAGTATAGGCTATCGGTGTCGCCAGCTATGAGCATTGGGGCATGTGTGAGTGGCGTGTCTCTCTCGACTTCGAACTGTTTAATTGTTCAGATCGACTCAGAGCCGCACAAATTCCTGACATTTGACTCCAACTCCTGGTTGCCCATCCACTAAAAGCAAGAATATTCGGGGACATCAGGTATGCAACCTCTTTAGGCTTACAGCAGCTACAGAATTCGCTGCCTGACAGTCTTCGTGACCTAGAACTGAGTTTCGACACTTTCAAACGTCAACTTAAAACAAACTTTTTGCGAAATATTGACGAAAAAGTGTATTAAGTGCGTCAGGGAAATTTTTTTTTGAGTATGCGCTAGCATATAAATGTACACTTTACTTACTTCACTTCATTACTATAGATCAGTGAATGAACCTGTAGGCTGTTTATGGTACGAATTCCATAATTCCATAATAATACTATGTGCGTCTCCATTAAATTATTTTCTCTCAGACTTTCAGTTTCGTGCTCCTTCCCTCAAAAATATTGGTGGCGCCCCTAGATGTCGGCGGTGTGGAAGTTGTAAAGCTGATAGGTCTGACAACGAACGGACGAACGGTTATTTCTTGGCGTCCAGTCGGTTGGCTTTCGGTGTCCGATGTCAGCTGGTGTCAGTGTTCTTCCATGACACCAGTAAGACTTACTGCTGCAGCACGTGGCGCTAGTCGACTGCAGCCCACACTGGGCATTAATCATCTTTGCACCATCCAAGCATTGGCGCAGCCAGAAATGTCAATTGGGGGTCGTCTTCCTTCTCCTCCCCTGTCTTTTCCCTTTTCGTCTCTTTCGTTTTTCCCTCCCTTTTTACCCATTTCTTTCTTTTTTTGTTTTCTCCTCTTTCCCTCCCCTTCCTTCCCTTAGAAGAGGACCTCTTAAAATCCTGCTAGAAAGTCTGGGGAGCGCTGTGAGCTCCTTCACTGGTGTCTAGAGCAAAGCCCCAGCTGAAATCGAATTTGGTGCTTTTTTAGCTTTAAAAGATGAGAGCTGGTGGCAACAATTTTCATCGTTTTCCCGAAAATAAACTGACTAAACTGGCAAATTTAGTGCAGTTTAAACGTATACCCATGTCTTGTCTGAAGGATTGGGGGCCTGGGTTTTCGAGACCCCTTGTCTACGGCACTGCATCCAAGTCAGCTCTCAGCTTTCGCAGCCGCCGCTGCTGCTGCTGTGGCTGATGATGATGATGATTCCACGTCGAATGACTGCAATACAATACATTGCTACGCAACCCGGCTATATACGTTTATGCATTAACAGTCTGCGGGACAGAAATGATTTAGAAAAAAAACAGTGAATTCTGATATAGTTAGTTTTCTTTTCATCACCTAAGTCTAGGCCTACTAGCGTTTTGCATCATTTTCACAATGCGTAAGAGCAAAATGCAGAAATGTTGCGTAAGAAAAGAAAAAATGACCAACTTGTGTTGCTGAACTATCACATTTTACGAGTTCTTATAATTAATTATAAACGTTAAAACAATATGTGCGAAGAGTATCCAACAGAGTATAATGACTCCGTTTTAGAGAAAATCTGCTACGCCTAGACCTGCCATCCGCTCAACCCGTGTTTTTTGATCTAGCAAAAAAGCTATGAATACGACATTCACCAAATTTTCAGGGATTGTAGCGGAGGTCAAGGGCTAGCAATCTGTGAAAGTTTGGGGGAATCAGACGAACCGGGGTTGTGAAGGAAAGGGGAAAAGCAAAAATTTTTAACCCCTCATGTCTTCCCCAATAGGGGAGATGGGGGCACAAAAATTTTTCTTGCAGATGGGGCACTACCGGGCCGGTGCACAAGTAAAATTTCTGAGCCCCAAATTTTACGTGGGGTGGGGGAGAAATGTTTGAAAAAAATTTCCCTTTTTCATGGGTCAAATGCGCCGTAGAGCAGATCTCAGAAACTGTAGGCAATATCAATCCGCTTTTTGCGCCAGATTAGTAGGTATGAACCATAGGGGTTAATGCGGGGTGAAAATTTTAAAAATTAGGTAAATTTCCAAGAAATCGTCGTGCAAATGTAACCCAATTTTTTTTACAAATTTTGACAATTTTAAAAAAATCTTAATTAATTCATTGGATGGCCCAGAAAATTCTAGGTGTGTATGTGGGCCAAAGTTTACGGTCGCTGTCATATTCGACCAAAATGTTGACACTGGCCCCCCTCCCCTAAAAATTTTTGGGGGTCAAATTTTTTCATCATTTTTTCACTTTTGGCTTCGCAAAGTTTAAACCAGTGCTTCTCAAAATAGAAACATTTTTGACGAGTTAAAATTTCACAAAAGATAGGCTATTATTAGCAGTTTGCAGCGAAATACAAGAGTGTGGGGTGGTCGAAACATATCTGGGCATTGTAACCTCCCAAATTGACCCACCCGATTGTTTTTGCCAATTTTGACCAAATTTTTCAAAAGTTGTAATTAATTCAAGTGATGGCCCAGAAAGTTCTACGTGTGTATGTAGACAAAAATTTAGCGTCCCTATCACATCCAACTGAGATACTTACCATAGCTCCCCTTCCCCTTAAAAATTTTTGGGGTCAAAAATTTTTTTTATGTTTTTAACTTTTGCTGAACAATATTCAAACCCGTTTTTCTTGAAATAGGCAAAAGATCGACGAAACAATATTTCAACATATGAGAGAGTATTTATAGCCCTTTCCAACGACATAACGAGGTATAGATTTACGGGGTAATTAAAATACACTTGGGGTACTGAGCCCCTAAAGTGACCCAATGTAGGCGACATTTTGAATTTCGACAATTTGGCGCCATCTGGTGAACTCAGTTGTAAACTTAGAGCCCCGATGTCGATGCCAGACGATAGGCCAGGCCAAGATAAACAATGTTTGTCCCTGACACTTTTTTCCTAGGGGTCACCGTTTAGGGGCTAGAGCCAAAAACCCTTTTTTTGACCGGTTTGTCACAAGAATAAACTAAGTCCAGTCATGTGACCTTAATAGCTACAAAAATTTTCAACAAACAATTATGTATCAAACGATTTGTTTTGATGTGGTAAAAAATGTGCTTTTTAATCCATGCATTTTCGGGACCCAACCACCCGTCAGGGCAGCCGATTTTGGCACGAAATGTCTAGTTTGGCGCCACTTAGCGACCTCAGTTACAATGCCGTCAAGCCCATTTTCCGCATTTTTATAGACAATGACTCAGTGAAGAAAGCTGCCAAGTTTCAGCTTTGTACCTAATTTTGGTCAAATTTGGCGTGCGGTTCAAAATGGCGAAAAGTCCAATTTGCCCGGTCATTGCACAGTTTTAGAACTTCGCCGGCATGCAACTAAAGTTTGACTGGACCGATCTTCATGAATTTTTCACACGATATTCTTTTGTCGATTCCCCCTCTTCAGTTTGGGTAACACCCTACCCCACCCGATTTTTTTTTTTTTTGGGGGGGGGTAAAATTCCGATCTGTTGACTTTGCCATTTCTAGCTACCTCAGCACCGATGTCTTGTATCTGCTTTCTGTTTGAGGTCGGCGTTACACCCCCTCGACTCCGAACACGCTGAGTGTTTTAACGTTTATAATTACGGTATTTTACTTTTTTGAATAAAACGATAGCATTTACTGTAGACCCTATTAATTAAACTGCTGCCAATAATGCGGCTTCTGGCTCTGCTGTGCTTTTAGTTTTACCATTCTAATCATTTCTACGTATTTTCATTCGCGCTGTCTTTATTTCCGCTCATTAAAGAGACATCTGCAGTGCGATGCAAAGTCGACGGCGCGGAACGACGGACTCGGCGCAGTGCCCCTATATGATGAGGCATTGAACGACGCAGCAACTTGTGAGGTCTGACGGTCGATCACTCGCCGCTAGAGACGGGCAAATCACTAAAAATACGTTTCGATACATCGTTGTCCTTCCAAACTCGAACTCGGTAGTCGGTACTTTATGTTTTTCATAAAAAGGACACCTTTTTGTCTTTTTTTCATAATTCATTTAAATGATCATCAATTTACACAAAATGTTTACCAGTTGTAGCTAAAGAAATGCTAATTCAAAATATTTGAACAAAATATGGCAGTTGCTTAACTATTTTTTGATAGTCGTGACGTAATTCTGACTTCAGAATGCGTCGTGAGTACAAGCTTGCTTGTCTCAACTGGTGCTGTCAGTTGCTATCCTGCTTCGATGGTGAACTTAATCTGGTTCGCTAATGAAAAATGCTTATCGTGTCAGCACTGAGCAACATGGGGACATAAAATCAGGCGTCTCGCGATCCAAAAACTCAACATCTTGCAAGCTCGGTGTCCTAGTGCACTCTCTTGCTCGAACATGTGAAAGACCAACTATCTACACAGACACGTAAATGCGATCGCTTTGCACGTTTTTTGTGGCTGCAACAGTAAAACTTCAAATATTTGTCACCAACAAACCAGATTTTTCACCATCGGAGCAGGGTAGCAACTGACAGCACCAGTTGAGACTAGCAAAGGTGTGCCCGTGACACATTATGACGTCAGCGTTACATCACGACTAGCAAAGAATATTTGATCAACTGCCATATGTTGCTAAAATATTTTGAATTAGTATTTCTTCAGCTACAACTGGTAGAAATTTTATATAAATTGCTTATCATTGGAGTAAATAATGGTAAAAGGGTCCTTTTGTATGAAACACTGTGTATACTCACGTTCGATTACCGAAATGAACGAGAACGACCTTGGATAATCTCTGTATAAGTTCGGCTCTCGCGGTGCTTTACGAATTTTAATGCTATTAGTTGACGCATTATTAATAGTCCTCGGTAATAAAAATGCTAAAATTTAAATGGTTATTGATCCGAAAGGTTCTTCTCGAAAAAGCTGACTTGCGGCAAAATGGCGTTGTAAAGCATAGGCGTTGTGTTTTTACTTTTTACATCTGCCGAAGAAAGCAAATATATTATGATTTTATACCTATGATTTTATTTGTCTGCCAGATTAATCAGAAGTTACAAACTGATACAAGTAAAGTTTTTTGAGGGGTCGGGCCTGTCGTCTTCCCCCAAAAGCAATCGATTAGAATAGGCGGCTAAACCGGTTTTAGGCCTAGCGCTCCGAGTACTTTGATTGGCCACTGTGAAAGATCCGTCAATGATAAACTGCAACTAAAATTTGTTGAAAAAGCAGATTGCTATAGATGGCGAGAAGTCACAGTCAGCAAATGTTTCAGCGCATGCGCGAATCATAATCCGAAGAACATCTGTACCGAACGAGTACATTACTTTAACTATTCAATTAGAGAACTTGCCCATCTCTAGACTGAAGCGGTGGTTGGAGCAAGCGCTCAAATTACTCGCTAAACACTTGAGCTGTTGGCGCTGCTGAACGCACGCACACAAACACACACGAGGGACGATTAATTAACTGCATAATGAAAAGCTCTGCACAACGTCTGGACCTTATTACGGGCTCGTAATTGACACGCTGAAATCGACGCTGCTAATAACCTATATAGGCGGTATCGCCGCTTACTGCACTAAGTCTTGTGTCCCATTCTACGGCGGCTGTAAATAAGTTGTGGGCGCCTATTTCATGCGCAGCGGGCGATTCCAGAGCGAGACCGTCGTGATGAACTTGTACACACTTTCCTGTTCAGCGATACAGCCTTTCGACTGCGTCTTTCACATTAATATTCTTTTTCGCCGCATTTCGTTAGACCCAGATTGAATTCGGTAGTCTATACAGTTGTTTATACTACTTACTTTTTTCTTCGTCGTTTGTCGCGTTGTTGGTTTTCCAGTTTTCGATTTGTCAAAAAACCAGTGGGGGGTCGCCGGTTACCGAGCGCCGAAGGCGCAAGAGTGCGCCGCAGGCGCCGAGAAGGGTGGGGCCGAC
>Ga0209367_1009599_pt1 | contig 13079 bp, 8 predicted proteins | sample WorMetLIZISLAND2_FD_187412 | JGI IMG/M metagenome (GOLD analysis project Ga0209367, IMG submission 187412) | Marine gutless worms symbiont microbial communities from Max Planck institute for Marine Microbiology, Germany - Olavius geniculatus... ... | reverse complement strand
CTAAAGATCAAAATTCTGACCCCAAAATATCTAACGTTCAGTGTTTTCATGGCCGTGGAAAGCAGATGGTTTATATATATATATATATATATATATATATATATACACATATATATATATATATATTCGAATTCCGCGCTGCCGCAGAGTACAAAGGAAATACTGTCGCTTCTGGTCCTAACACGGTGCACGGGTCCATACTCAAAAGTCGGAATCTTTCCTTATTCCAAAGTCGTGTTTCGAGCTTGTCGAAGGCAGTTCTATTATAGCTTGCCATGTTCGTCTAGGTACGTTGTTGTGTTGCTGTCGTTGATGTTATTAGGTCGAAAGTCAGAACCATACTGAAATGGCAAAACTTACTGGGTACGTTCAGCGAGTGTGTCGTCGTCATCGTCGTCATCATCATCATCATCTGCGTAGTTGTTAAGTAGTAAATTGCAAATTAAATTAACATAATGTATATGATGACAGCGAGCTTACTAAACTGTGACCTACAAAGCTCACAAAGAGCACTGTCGCTTGCTTGTGATGATGAGAAGCATATGGCTGACTCATGACTTTGGATTTCTTTATGCAGTTCATCCGAGACTTTGAACATGCACCTTGAACGGCAAAAATCATAAAGAGGTGATATTATTCAACAGCACATTGACAGTTAGGCGATGTGATGGCGAATAATATCACCTTCTATGTTTTTTGTTGTTTTCGATGTGTCAGTCATGATTGCATGTCGCCGTTAACTAGAGTATAAACTAACGTTTTGTACATTTATAAGTAAATAGGCTTTAGTTACGATGCGTCCCTGTAACATCTGTTCCGTGGTAACGACTCTGCAGCTCAGCCGCATAGATTGTGAAGAAAAAACGTAAACGTTCTAGTCTACAGTTCTACACTACTGTTTGCCAAATCTTGTATAATATTGAGTCTTTCTTGACTTTATTTCTGTGTCTAGTAATTTGCAATACTCTGCTAACAACTGTAGCCTATATTACAGCGATTGTCAACTGCTGCATCTCTTGTCTGCTACAACTGCGCATGTTTAAAACATAAAAGGAAAACATTCTCCCCGTCACATAGTTTTCCACAACGTATAAAAATTATCAAAGAATATTATTAAAATAAGCCTATAACATCTAACATAGGTCTACTGTAATTTTAATTTTTAAACGTACAACAAATGAAAAGCTAAAAACCAAAAATTTGGACTTTTGTGGTTCTTTAGAGCTTTCTTCAACCTAGAAACTTAAGTTGTTCATAACTATTCTACTCCAGCCCTGGTTTAATTATGGACAGCTGCTGCACCATGTCATATCTGCATCATCACTGACAATGTATGTTCTGCGTCAACGTTCTTCATTCGGGCATTCGGGCACTCGGCCTAGTCTGAATTTGGTCAAGTTCCTGTCCACCTGGTTCACCATAGCCATGGGCCACCAAGGGCTGCCAAAGCCAAAGATGCAATTTATTCCTATTTCTAACCATATCACTACTTACTGGGCTACCCTCGCGCTGTTGGGACTAATGCTCTTTCGCCTAGTGGACTGTTCTCGTAGACGTCAATAAACGCTACAATAAACGCGTAGGCTTACGGTGATATTATCCGAAGCAGTTTTAGGTGCAAAAATAAGGAAATGTGCCGTTTGGTGCTTACTATACACTGTGTCAGCCATAACCTGTCATTATACTGCCTGTCAGCACGCATGTCTGACTTATTTTACATTCGCCAGAGGGCGTCAGCAAATCTGACAGGAATGCAACGACAAGACTCATCTATAGGTCAGCCACACAATTACATGTATTATTCACCAACTGGCTAAACACGTTCAGTTTCAACAATCAAACCTGTTACGATAATAGGCCTGTAGCATAACCTATAACCACACGCCATTTGCATTTCAGTGTTTTTCGCGAGTTCCTTGGACCACGCTTAAAGCGCGATGGTAACTGTTATCTTGCAAAGGAATTAACGCAGTTCACTGACCATCCAGGAAAAAGCATTAATGCAGTATGCCTAACCAGATCATCTAACTTGAAACAGAGACGCAAATGATGGTTAGGTGGGTGGAACCCCCGTTCTGTTCACAACGATCTAATTGCCTGCAATGACAATAGGCCGACATTGTAGGTTATTTCTTGATGAATGCTACAGCTAGAGAAATCAGGGGCCGCAGCTAAAGATTATAGGAGGCCCATTCAGATTCTGCGACCCCTCGCTTTAAGTTTCACACTTAAAACACTACCTTAGCGCGAGCTAAGCCTAATTTCATACAATGTATGACAAAAGTAGACTTAGACCTACACAATACAATTGTAAGTCAGCTGACAAAATTCCCTAATTGTTTATAATTGGTCCCTCATTTGCAACGTCGGCGACAGGCTGCAACGGCTGCCGTCGTTACAAAGTTGTAATAATGACAGCATGATCTATGTTTTTATATGTTTTATGTGTATATGGGCCAAGTGCCTGAAATGAAACTGATGATGATGATGATGATGATGATGATATTTGTCCTAAAGTTTTATAACTTGGGTTATTCTTCACAAAAATACGGGTTTCAACTTTTTAAAAAATCAATTTTTATTGTCCAGAAAAGCTGAACGGCTGGTGTTAAAATGACGGAGATTTAAAATAAGAGCATACACAAAATCAAACTTCTACTGATCAATACAAGCGGATTTATTGGTATTTATATTCGCTTACTTATGTACGATGACAAAAAGTCAATGAATGTAGTCAATAATATCGATTTAGAAAAGGTTCACTTTGACCTCGTTATTTTGATCGTGACTTTGACCTTTCATACGCGCAGCGTCTCAGTAGGCCTACTGTACAGGGTGGTCCAGCTAAAGTGAAGCCAACTTACATTTAGGCCTACTGGTAACATTGAATGCATAGGTAAAATTCAATGATTTTTTGCAAATGTAGACTGCATACCACAAGAAGTGGTGTGATGCAACTGTTAAGAAATCCAGCATCGATTTTTTGATGAGTCAGTCAAGGCTTGATCTGCACCAAGCTTTGCTGGCAAATTCCTTCAGAAAGCGGCGAGAGCTCCAGTTCTTTTCCACCCGTAACGCCTTTATAACAATTCTGTCCTTTCAAAATGCAGAAACAGGTAGTTATTCCCAAAGATATTATTTTAAAAGCAAAGGCTAACAAATACCAGCAAGACCAGACGATTTTACCATAGAATTTTATTAAGTTCTACAAAACGTAAAATTATCGGCCTATGCGAGGTAAGTCAGTAAAATGAGAGATGTAACAAGGGAGAAAATACCTAACTTGGTTACGCCATCTGACGAACAATATTAAATTTTTATGATTCCCAATGTGTGTGTCACATTTGCAAGAAATCATTGAATTTTACCTATGCATTCAAATGTTACCAGCAAAAATGTATGTTGGCTTCACTTTAGCTGGACCACCCTGTATATGTGGCAGTGGCCTGCTGTTGACAACATTGACATCAGGTATTATGACGCATTTCTTTCTTAAACGCGGCAAAGTCTGGTGACCTTGACCGTTACCTGTTGACTCCCACAACAGCACAATCGTATACATTCGTCATCAAAAGCCTGTGTACTAAATTTCAGATATTTCACTTGTGGCAAAACGAGAGACATAAGGTAGACAGACCACCGGCGGCGTCGTGAGTTGAAAAAGCTGGAAGAGAAGATAGCAAGTTGCAATTTTCTGGCAGAAAAATTTTGAGTGCCGGTGCTCAAAATTTTAATTTTGCCCCAAATTCTGCCAAAAATGAAAATTTCCAGCCCCAAATTTTATATTTTTGAAAAAAAATTCGACAACAAAAATGTTCCTGACAAGCTGAACTTTAGAGGGACAATTGCTCCTCCCCTCCCGTGTCCCTTCTTCCTGCCACGACACCAGTGAGAAAAACGGACAGACGTAGGCCTACGTCAACGCTTAGTATCTTCTCTTTCAACCATAAGTTGATGGCGTTGTGCACAATAACGCATAAATTCGTGCTATAATATCACACAACTATACATTATGCTGTGACTAGCAAAACACGTTTGAGCGGTATAGGCCTAGCTGAGACACAAATTACACATGTTATATGCATCCCACAAACACCGGGTGCATTAGTTCTAATAATATTCGAACAGCATGCAGCTAATAAACCTAAAGTGATCGATAACGTAGTTCGATATCTATCGAATCACAGTATTCTGTGATATTCGGTCCTCTACCTATCGGGTGGCGCATAAAAATTGAAAAACACGTGCTCTATACGTACTACGGAGATCAAGCAATCGAACAGTATCGGAAGCGATTGGCAACATTATGTTTTTTTTTTGCACTTCCTGCTCATCAACATACAAACAAAGTCCTGTATTGATTTTAGATTTAGCTCCAAATGTACTGTAACAGGTTTTACTAAGGTTTAAACTGAGGCAATTTACTGTAAACCATCCATAGAGCTGTGACATACTAATATTAGCAGCTGCAAAGAGGTTTATCGGATCACTGTTATATAAAAATAGGTTAGTATCATCTGCAAATAATTTTAGTTTAGCATCTGGAACAGCATACTGGATATCATTCATGTACATTAAAAATAATAATGGTCCCAAAACTGATCCTTGGGGAACTCCATAAGTAATATATTCGAGATTTGATTCATAATTTTGCAAAACAGCATATTGTCTCCTATTACTTACATAGCTTTTAAACCATTGTAACTGTGTTCCTCTAATCCCACAAATTTCCAGTTTTGTGATTAAAATTTAATGGTTAACCGTATCGAATGCTTTTTGCAGATTCAAATATATTTCCATGGTAACTTCTTGGCTATCGCAATGCTGATAAATATTATTTCATAACTGTTTGTGATGTAGAATGATTTTTTCTTAATCCAAACTGACATTTGTACAAGAATTTGTTTCCATCAAGAAAACCATATAATATTCTATACATTAATTTTTCTAATATTTTATCAAAAATACTTAATAATGATATTGTCGATAATTGCTTTGTAAATTTCTTTCTTTTTTTATAAATTGGAACAACCTTAGCTATCTTAATATAACTTGAAATTACTTTTTACAGTGTTTGGACTCGGCTAACAGTATATACTTGATTGCACATGCACTTTGTCTATGTTTTTGTGTGTTTCTTTTTTTCTCTTTTGATATTTTGAGTAACTGATGTTATGCTGCTATATGGGCGGCCAGCTTGACAGGCGTATTCTGCTTCTCTGGCAGCCTGCCATTGTGTTTTTGTTATTGTGCTGTACTGTGTTATGTTTGTTTGGCAAATAAAATTCTCTCTCTCTTTCACGTTTTAGGCACCACCCTGTACAGTCGAAACCAATAGTCAACTGCAGATAGGTCAACAGCTAGCTAGTAGCTTATCTGCACAACAAAATAATCCGGTCGTAAACGTATCGACTTCTGGTTCCGTTGCACATGCGCAGTGGACGGTCGTCGTTGTTGTCGACCTCGTCGGAAGCCGGAGTCTTCATCGAAGCAAAATGGCGGCCGCGAAGATTGGCCGGTGTCGCTGCGACTGAGTCGGCCACAGACTGCGACTGCTGAGTAAAACTCCTCGACGTGTTTGTCGCGTCGTCTGTGGAAAAATTGAAGCAATGTTGATGATAATAATGATGCCAAACTAGCGCCGTCTGTTGTCGTCAGCGCAGTATCATTTCTACAAATTCTATCACACGCCCATCATGATCAGTCCATGGCGTTATTATCGTCATTCTTATAATTATCGCCATCATAATTATTGATCTTTCCGTGTTCGTCTTCTTAGTTTTTGTTTTTGTTGGTTGTAATAATAATTTAGCGATTTATAACGTTTTCCATGCATATCAAGTTGATGCTAACAAATTGGGCTAAAAAAGATTCCCTGTACACAAAGTATCGAAAAATACGACGAAGAACTCGAGAAATACAACACTAAAATTTTTTTACTTATATTTTAATTCAAATTGATTAATAATTTTTACTTTGTTTTGCAGCTGTAGTTTTTACAAAACTTTTACGTGTCATAATAACTGAACTTAATAACTAAGCATAAAGCAATGCCTAAATAACTTGACAGGAGAACAACTAACACATGATAGAGCAAACCTTTGAAAAGTGAAAAATTATTTATCTGTTCAACGAAACGTGCAAGTGACAAAAAGAAAAGTTAGCATTGACAGCAAAACTGTTCCAAATATTTACAAAACATTCACTAAAAAGAACCGACAATGCAGCTGTAATGTTTCTGTTTGGTAACTCCAATATAGCAGGGCTAATTAACCCCTGCGCCGATTAAATGCGGCTATAGTTCGGTCCACGCCAGAATGTACCCCCGAGAGATTAACTGTCTTAGTTTAAACTATAAGACACCCAGATAAAGCTTAGGCCAGATTATACCCATTTATGCTAAAATATACTCGTCTTGTTCCAAGAGGTTTTTTTGTATTCACACTCACCGTATTGTGTAAATCATACCTTCGTAATTAATTTCCCCGTCTCCGTCGACGTCTGCTTCCCTCATCATTTCGTCCACCTCATCTTCGCTCAGCTTCTCGCCGAGGTTCATCATCACGTGGCGCAGTTCCTGCGCGTTGACCGTGCCGCTGCAGTCTCGATCGAACATCCTGAACGCCTGCCGCACATCCGCCTGCAGGTCGTGTTCGACGAACTTTCGCGCCATCAGTTGCAGGAACTCCAGAAAATCCACCGTACCGTTCCCTGCAGACAAACACCGCACGGTCACCATGTCAACGCCAGCGAACCACCATGACGATTGACTCGCTATCAGGATTCGATTTCATTTTATATGACTACTCGATCCAAACACATTGTTCATGTATACCTACTTGAGGCTACTTCTTACTATCGTAGCAAACACTGCACACTTTTATTTGTGTTAATAATCGTGCTTCCGGATGGCGTCACGTTGCGCGGCATGTGTGACGCTCTGCGACTGAAAAAAATAACAGCGAGTCTGGCGTGAAGTAACGGTAGCTGGCAACACAAGTAACATAGCCATAATCTTGGCGGTGTTCGAGGTTCTTTTATCCCCTCTTCAGCGTTGCTGCGACCAGCGGCGGATCCAGAAAATTGGAATAGGGTGGCGGAAGGGTAGGAGGTGGAGTCTGGGAGGGGCAACCGCTCTGCCCAGGCTTGCCGTGGATATGAAATTTCCCATCCATATCCATATCCATATCCACAAATTTTCCGTGGATATCCATGAATATATACATATCCACAGACGCCTATCGTGCATACATGTAGCCCCCAAATTTTCGCAAAGTACAGCAGCGGCTAGAATATTGACGAACAACAATGACAATGCGCGCCGAGTAGCAGCGTCCGCATAATTCCTGTGTAGCCGCAACTGGACAGAAGGCGAATTCCGCGAATAGGCCTATAACGGCATATTGACCACGCAGACTGTTGTAAATCTAATACACGCAGATTCTGTAAGCATCAATTCGTGCCATTTATGTAGCTTAATTAGCTAGTAACCATCATCACGCACAGAAAACATTTACATATATAGCTTTGCAGTAAAATAACAAGAAAATTGAGCTAATGCTCACGAGACGCGGGAAAGCCTATAGCAGTTCCTGTTCGAAAACTGTCAGTCTATCTCCAGCCATTTCGTCGCAGTTTATTCCTGGAGTGTGCGTTGCAGCCGAAGATTGCAAAAATCAATAAAGACCCCTTATTTTTGAAGCTCATGGTCTTTCAAAGTCATCGATGTTGATACGACTGAAAAGCTCGTCACTAGTGCTTGCTGTGACAGGCAGCATGCCCATGGCTATCTGCAACCGTTTTCACAACGGTAAAATAACGACTTTTTCGGGGTACCGCTCTTTGATGCCCTCGTGCGCAAGTTTCCTTGAACCTAGAAAATCGACACTTGAGCCATCGAAATCTACGTTTAATGCTGAAAATTTCATGTGCAGCTTCACCTTGTGTATCTCGATTGATTTTGACGCAATTCGCTCTTGAAATGTATCTTGCAGCTCGAAATCGCCAAAAAAATTCATAAAACACTTATTTTAGCGTTCAAGGTAATTCAAGATCATTGAATTCAATAACAATTGAGAGCCAGTGTACGACTTCCTATTAGTGATTCATAGTAACCTAGGCCCTATCTCGCACCGTTATTGAGATACAGCGATTTATTGGCTAAAAATCGCGAATTTTTTTCTATCCCCACTCATTTAGCGCTTTCGTTCGGGGTGACCCCTTCCGAATTTATGGAAAAGCTTAACGGTTCTTAAAACTTGAGTCTTCCCGGCAGCCGATGGTGTAGATTGTCTGTCCGTTACACGGACAGACAGACATACAGACAGACAGATGGACGGACGGACGTACGAACAGACGGACAGAATTGCGATGGCTAAGACGCGCTAAAGCAGTCTAGCTGTTTTTGCACGTAAATGTTAAACTAAACAACGCAAATACGGTCAGATAAGATCGGCAAAAAATGAAACAAGCGTAAAGTACGTTAACACGCAACAGGTTAAGTTTGTGTGATTCTGTGCTCTTTGAGAGCTGCTTTAGCGTATATAAAAACTGACAAGTGTTACTAATTAAGTTCGTAATCGAACTGTCATAGTCTTTTAGTAGGGGTCAGCGGCTAGGCGTCAAACTACATTCTGCCTTTGACCGGACTGTGACCCGATCAATCAAGCAAGAAAATTGCAAGCAGCCAACCACAGGTAGGCCTAAAATCGTGCAACTAGTGGTAGCAGCTGCGAAGAGTTTTCTGATTGTAATCAGGTTTAAAACTAAAAATCAAAACGCAGCACAAAATCTAACTAATGAGAAACAAAGAAATTTTTAAAAAATTCAAAGTAAGAACCAGTTATCGCAAGATTCAATGTTCTTTAAAGCAATCTGGCGGTTGCCAGCAGTTGATGCTAAAAATGATTTGTGGAACAGTGCTGGGTAATTAGTTAATTAAAAGTTATCAATTAGCTAATTAATTTACGTTAGGTCCTATCTAATTTTAATTTTAATTAGTTAGATGAGGAGCGAAAGCTAATTCTAATCAGAACCGTGCATAATCAAAAAGAAACTAACTGTATTAAAAATTACACCAATTTACGCGAAAATGTCAACTAGAAACTTGGGGCAAAGCCTAACATGAGTCTGTCCGGCGCCCTAAGTTCGATTAGGAGAAAAATTCAGGGGCAATTTTTGTTGCTCAACGCGAGAGGAATCGTGCTTGATAACGCCTTTTTCCGCTTGTCTACATCTCTATCCGTTCTAGAGACATTCGCGGTCAAAGTCGAAAGTTGTTCTAAATCGCGCCTAATTTTAGACGTTTTTTGTCCTCTCAAATTTTAAGAAGGTGGTGCCCCCTTAAAGTTGTACCCGCGTTATTACCCCTACGTAGCAGCACGTCATGTGACAAACTTTCATGAAGCTGCTCCCCCTGGCTGCAATGTTCTTGCGGCTAATACGCTGAACTTTAAGCCAATTTTTGACCCCCTTTGAAAAAAATTGTAAGGGGGACCCCAATTCCCGGTGGGAGTGCGCTAATAAGACTTGGTCATTCTCTAGCGCGTGTAAAAATTTGGGAGCGCATCACTCCCTAGGGGCCGAAATATGGTCTTCCAAAAAGGCGTTTTAGGTGGGTACAATTTCACATCGAGATCTCCAAAATTACTGGACCAAAGTTCACCGGACTTGTTTCGCCTAACGCAGGAGGAATCGCGGTAGATCAGGTATTTGTCGGATTTTGAATATTTTTATTCCTTCCAAAGATATTCACCGGCGATGTTTGAAGTCGTCCGAAATCGCGCCAAATTTTGCTTATTTTTTCGTCCCTACATTTTTTGGGGGAAAAAGGGACCCCAAAATTTTGGATTGAGATTATAAACCCGAACACACTTTGGATCACGGTGCAAAATTTCGTGGCGATCGGACTTTGCAGCTCGGAGCTCTTGCGAGGAGAAAAAAATTAATGCCAGCAAAATTTAAGTCCGCTCCGAAAAACTATCGTTTCCGGGCAGACTAAAAAGCGAAAGCTTTCCGAGGTAGCCGCTAGTCTTTCGAAATTGTTTAAGCCACAGATTACAGTGATTCACCGCAAATAAAATTACTCAAAATTTGACAAAAAAAACTCATTTAGAAATACAGCATAAATATATCGAAAGACATGTGGAGCTAATACATGGCCTGCTTACACGAAAAAAAGTGCACAACAAAATGCATTATTACGTCCGCTGCAAACTTAGCTAGGTTATCAGTAGTATACAAAGCTACATTTATCCGTTTTTTTGAGCGCGAGCGCATAAACGTTAATTTTTACAGTATTAAAGTCAGGAGCCTAGAACAGCTATATATTTATTGTAATAAATTAATAAAGTAAGTTTATTTTATTTATATATATATATATATATAATTTATTTATATATATAATTTTACAAAAGTAAAATAAAAAGAAAATATTTTTTTACCTTTTTTGCTCCTCACTGAATACTGAATACTGAAAATAGCTTTTTCTATATATTTGTGAAGTGACGATAACTCAATAAAAAAACTAAAACTAAAAGAAACTGAAACGAAAAAACGCCGTTATGTCAAATAAGATACTGTTATAAACAAGCACGAGCGTGACAATTGCTGGAAACGCAATACATAATACAGCGAAAAACATGTTTTCGAGTGCATGTAGCCAGGGTGCTGTAAATGCTTACCGTCAAGGTCGACTTCATTGATTATTCTCAATAGTTCGGTTTCGGACGGATTTTCGCCGAGCGAACGCAGCACTTCGCCCAGCTCTTTGGCAGTAATGACGCCGTCTCGATTCTTGTCGAATGCCGCGAACGCTTCCCGGAATTCTGAACAAAACACACCCACTATAGCCATACTAGACGTTAATTGCAGCGGCGATGACGAAAATTGGTGACAGAAACAAAGACCAGTATGCAGATGACAATGAATAGTGATGCTACTCAGTGGCGTCGTCGCAGGGAGGCAAGAGGGCAGCTGCTGCCTTTTTCATCTGAAAAACCCAAAGGGCTTAAAATGTCAATCAGTTCACAAGATGCATGCTTTTGATAAATGCAAACTGCAATGGCCAAAAGAATAGGCAAAATAGGAGATCGAAATTATGGCATGTGCAACTGATGTGTATCCTCGTTGATTGGTCTGTGTTGCTTTAGATTTTCAAATTTTATTCAATAACAGGGAGAGACTGTCTGGAATCATAAATAATCCACTGTTGGTACTTTCCATGGCACGATATTTGAAGCAGTTATATATCTGCATTTTAATATTATTTGAATGAATAAAGCAGCCATACTGATTATACTGTCCTTGTCGTTTTGTATATCAATTTTTTAAATTTCCACAAGCTTTGCAGAACTTCATGTCCCTTTTCCCTAAAGGTGATATCATTGGATTAAAAAGAAATGGTTGTAATTATCACTTGATCACCATATTTCTTTGCCGATTTCTCTTTCAACGTCTTTTCTGAATATCCTTCTTCACATTATTCAAAAAAAAAACTGGTAAATATCTAACAGTTCGGATAACGAATATTGGCATTCATCATTTTCTTCAAAATGCAGTTTTTTTACTTCTACTGGCAGTAGGGTCATTGTATTAACACATCAATATTATATTTACATTTTACTCTTTATTACCTTTGATTTGATATGCAATATGCCTATGTTTTGACGTACTTAAAAATTGACCTATCTTTCAATTTTGTTCCAAATTTCAAATTCAAATTTTGAAAAGAGCACAGCTGGGATTCTTGGGGAGTTTTGATATGTTATTCCTAGTGCTCCAGGCTAACTATTTTGAAAAAAATCAGCTTGATACTAATTTTGTCCTTAGTAAACCCTAATGCTCCTGGACTAGTAACTATAATTTACGAGACAGACTATACTTAACTGGCTGTTTCTTAACTGTATGCCACACCTTTTTGTCCGAATGCTGTTTTGTGACTCTGCTGTTTTATTTTGCGTTTTACTGTACACTTGCGATCTGACGGTTGTTGCATTAAAAATAATTGATTTGGTTTTAAGGTGCCCGATGTGTCGCGTCGAGGGACCGTTCGAGCGAGCACGGCACGTTGACCGGGAGATGCGACCACTGATCATCAGGTGTCCCTACGTGCGTGCCAGCTCGAGCGCCGCGTGCCGGTGGTTCGGACGATTCGACGTGCTCGGACATGTCCATCGCTTTCCGGACAAACCACGCCGTTCTACAGAGATTCAGCCACCGCCGAGTGGTGACGACCGCCAGAACTGACAGGCCAGCTTCACCGGGACCGGAATGGTTCCAGATTTTCCACGATACAACACCCGGCCGACACGTTTTCGTCGTACAAAGCGAGAGAGATGAAGAAAACTGACTGGACTGAACTGAAATCTCAGACGAAGCTTGGAAAAAATCGTTGTAGTTGTCACCTTATGTGCAGAAAGCTGCCAAAAGTGTTCGCTTAATTTTAGGAAAATACATAAAATGCTGGCGTGGCACGATGCCAAAGACGCGCTTGTGCTTTTGTTCGTCTTTACAGATCTTTCCGTATTCACCGACATTTTACTGTTTATTGGCGTTTACTAGACAATGTAATATATTACAACTGGCAACTAGGCTGATATTATTACAGTAACACTACTATAGTAATTATACTATATATATATATAGTCTTGTAGTAGTCTAACTATTTATTTCATACACTCTATTTGAAAAAAATAGAAAAAATGCAGTAAAAATTGTTTTATGCAAAACGCGTTGTTGCATTAAAGTTAGAGGGTTAAAACGTATGTAAGCTATAATAGCTTTTTATATGGGAAACAGAGCGACGGGTTTAAGACGTGGTGAAAAGTTAATGATGTTTTATCGCAAACTTTCCGCGGAGTGTGCCAGTGAAGGAGTTGTGAAAAATTGATCAACAATTGGACAAAAGTTCGGTGGGATGATTTTTTTGACTCACGGTCTGGTTAGAATTACTTGATGCACCGTGATCATTGCAATATATCGGAAGTGTAGCCTAGTATTTGTGGGAGGCTGAGCACGTCTCGTCTGTTTATGCCTCTATTTTCTTTTCGATGGCGGTCAGCAGCACAGAGGAGGTCGAC